>Ga0114931_10000299_pt1 | contig 57997 bp, 46 predicted proteins | sample 2SBtaG_FD_89579 | JGI IMG/M metagenome (GOLD analysis project Ga0114931, IMG submission 89579) | Deep subsurface microbial communities from Kolumbo volcano to uncover new lineages of life (NeLLi) - 2SBTROV14_V59a metaG | ecosystem: Environmental > Aquatic > Marine > Volcanic | place: Kolumbo... | reverse complement strand
TGGCATCTATACAGTTTTCTTTCTATTCAAGTGGATTGCATCCACCGAAGCCCTTCAAAGGTTTGGCAATATAGTAACCAACCTGTTATGATAAAAAAGCCCTCCTACGCCAAGGCTTCGGAGGGCGAAGGTGGAGCCGGAGGGAGTCGAACCCTCGTCCAGCCAGGGAAATGAAATATCCTCTACATGCTTAGTTTCACTTTAGGTTTTCGAGGAAGGGCCAGCCGGAAACAAGCTTACCGTATCCCTTAGCTGCATATTTTCTCGCTATTCACAAGCAGCCAGTGAATAGCCAGTCTTGCCTGGTCGACATCCCAGTTCCTGATCAACAAGACAAAATCAGGGAGGATGTGGCCGGACACTGATCTGATCAGCCGTCCTTTACGCCTGTAATCTCAACTCAGTTGAGATTAGGCAGCCATGGCAAAATTAAATTCGCCTGTTATCTGTTAAGCGCATTGATTAAGGATGTACACTCACCACCCTGCATGCAAATACAACATGTTCTCCTCCTGTCAAGTCCAGTCGGCCCCATTTCGTTAAATAGTACTGCAAATATAGGCAGGTGGTGTTGAATGGTAATGATAAGTCAACAGTCGTCATAATGCTCCTCAGAAGACAAGATGACCACATTTGATCTCTTCCTTCAACTTTAAACAATATCCTTCAATCTTCTCATACAAATGTAAGCTCAAATTCCTATCTTCGAGCCAATGGAGGAATACATTGTCTCGGCAAGAAAATACCGGCCAACAGGCTTTGAAGAGGTCGTGGGCCAGGCCCACATCACTACCACCCTTCAGAACGCCATCAACAACAACCAACTGGCTCAGGCCATGCTCTTTTGTGGGCCTCGAGGGGTAGGGAAAACCACTTGTGCCCGAATAGTGGCCAGACTAGTGAATCAAAATGATGATGGTGCCCAGGGAAGCACTGATCCGAACACCTCATTCAATATCTTCGAACTTGACGCAGCTTCCAACAACTCGGTGGATGATATCCGTAACCTAATCGATCAGGTGCGTTATCCTCCACAATATGGAAAGTATAAAATTTACATCATTGATGAAGTACATATGCTCTCCAACCAAGCCTTTAATGCTTTCCTTAAAACCCTGGAAGAACCCCCATCCTATGCCATTTTTATCCTTGCTACCACAGAAAAACATAAGGTTATTCCGACCATCCTGTCCAGGTGCCAGATATTCGATTTCAACCGAATTGAGGTAGATGACATTCGGGAACAGTTGAAAATCATTGCGGAGAAAGAGGGCATTAATGTAGAAGACCAGGCACTTCACCTGATCGCACAAAAGTCTGATGGAGCCCTCAGGGATGCGATGTCCATTTTTGACATGATCGTTACATTCTCTTCTGATCGTTCCGTCACTTATGCTGACACCATAAATAATCTGCATATTCTTGATTATGATTATTATTTCACAGTGACCGACCATCTGATGGATGAGCAAACCACTGATGCCTTTCTTTTGTTGGATGAAATTCTTCGTGAAGGGTTTGATGGTCATGATTTTATTGTTGGATTAGCCAATCACTTCCGGGATCTGATGATGTGCAAAGATCCATCCACTATTAACCTATTGCAGGTACCTGTTGAAATACGGAAAAAATATGAGAATCAGGCGGAGAGTGCTCCCTTATCGTTCTTGCTTAATGGGCTAAACCTCTTACTTCAAGCTGACTTTGAATACAAATCCAGGAAAAATCCCCGCCTACATGTTGAGCTCTGCCTGATGAAAATTGCTCACCTAAACCAGGCAGTTTCCCTCGCCGATATTGGAGGACCGGCCGAAAAAAAAAAGTAGTTGCCAAGCCGCCTAAGGCCGATACTTCCACAGAATCAACACAGAAAACTTCCATTGTTCAAGAGGAAACTCCGGCACCTTCTTCTACCCCACCCCAGGGAAAAACGTTACGGGTACCTGGGTTAAATGATCTCAAACAAAAACTGGAGTCTTTCAAAGAAGAGAAAAAAGAGGTAGCCCCCAGAAAAGAAGATGAAGATCTTGAACAGTTTGACGACCAGGATATTGATGAGCAAAAACTTCATGAAGTATGGGAATCCATGAAGAAGAAGAGATTGGAAGAAGGGAAAGATCAAGAAGGTACCCTACTTGGTCAGGAAATAAGCCTGGATGGTACGCGTGTGACCATCTCTATTCTAAATGAAGTTCAGGAAATTATCTTTGATAAAAACAAAGCTGACCTGCAAGTACAGCTTCGCAAGCAACTAAAAAACAGCACCATCACCCTTGCCATTCGGCGTGAAAAGGTGGACCCTTCCAAGATGATCTACACCAATAGAGAGAAATTTCATCATCTATCGAAACAATATCCGGTACTGGGAAAATTAAAGGATGAACTAGGTCTTGATACGGACTTCTGATCTCAGAGCTGTAACTCCCTGATCTCATTCAAAGTCTTCTCGGTAAGGGGCTTGGTCACAAACTTGATGACAAAATCATTGTTCACGATTTTGTCAATATCGCGTTTATTATCCGAACTGGATAAGATGATCACCCTGCATTTATCTTTGACCATGTTGCTAAACTTCTCGTATTCATATAGAAACACAAAGCCGTCAACGATAGGCATGTTAATATCAAGAAAAATGATATCGGGGAGCATGGATGAGTCATCACGGTGCTCTTCAAGGTAATCGAGAGCACTTTTCCCTGAATTTTTAATAACTACACTGCTGGAAAAGTTTGTAATTTCAATAATCCGTTTGCTGATGAAATTGTCCGTATCATTATCATCAACCAACATAACCAGTCCAATTCCATTCACCTCTTCACTCATATCTTTTCTTTGAAAATGGTTGCCAAAGATAAGTTAATGTAAAACATTTGAGTAACATAATTAAACTTAAAAATCAGCCTGTATATTATATATCATTCACCATTTCCTCCTGCCATCGACCTGAATTGGATCGGAGTTTTAGCCGGACGACGTTTTCTAAGCCACAACACCCTTCCTACTTCCAGTGGAGCATCTTTATTAACAATTCTGTTCATGGCCATCAGCTTGTGCAAACGAACCCCATACATCTGAGCAACAAGCCAGGGAGTCTCACCACTTTTCACCGTATGGTAATAAATTCTTGCCCTGGATCTTTTTTTCTTTAAATAATACACCTGGCCGGCTTCAATGGTATTATGTGGCAGCAGGTCATTAAAACTAATCAGGTCATTGGATTCTATATCCGTGAGCTCAGATAATTCATTGATGGACATGTCAACAATGGTTAGCACTGCTGGAAGTCCATTAAAGTGAACCCTTTTGAATTTATCTTTCAACTCTTCTATTTCCTCGGTTTTAGCCGGGACTTTTGAGGCCGTTGGTGTCACGCTGGAAGCCAGTATCGGAAGGCTGGTTTCAGCAGGAATGATCACGGAATAGGGCTTGTCATCAGGGATCTTCCTGGCCTTCAACCATGGATTATAAGCTTGCAGACGATCCTCATCAATATGTAGGTCGCTGGCAATACCGCTCAATGATTTGCCGGCGCCTTGAGTATATTCTTTCAAGGCAGGTATCCTTTCCCTGGCCTCCTTCACCGGATTTTCAAAGGCTATCTTATGTGCTAAAAATTTTTTTACATACCAATAGGTTTTATGGTCAATGGTCATTTGTTTCTGACCACCCTTCTTCTCTCCAATGGCCTCAAGGGCCCCACCAGCCCCCATCTGATAGGCCTGAAGGGCGTAAAGCCAGTTATTGAAATAGTAATTGTTCTTTTGAAGGTATTTTGCCGCACCTGTAGAAGCACTCACAATATTCTGACGTTCATCAATTTTGCTATCCACACGAAGTCCTACTTCTTCAGCTGACTCTTTTTTAAACTGCCAGAAACCTACGGCATTGGAAGAAGAAACAGCATCAGCAATAAAACCACTTTCCTGGATAGCCAGGTATTTAAAATCATCTGGGAGTCCTTCTTTTTTAAACACACGCTCCACAATTGGCATAAACTCAGCTGCACGTTCTACCTTTTGGTTGAAATACCTGGCACTTGAGGTCAAAGCATCAACATCTGCCTGTATTTCCTTCCTGGCCCTTTCCGTAATTTTCAACCTGATCCCGGCAACTTCCATATGAGAAGGAACACGAACCGATTGAGCATTTAAACAACTAACTGCAACGAGAAAAAAGAAGAGGTAAATACAGATTGTTCGCATCTATCAATTAAATTATGGGTTCAACTTACGGATAATCATTAATCCATCTCTCACCGGAAGCAATACGTTCTCTACCCTGGAATCCTCCCTGATCATTGAGTTAAAATCTACCAGGGAACGTGTATCCTCATCCTTGTAATCATCTGATCCCAACACCTTCCCGGACCATAATACATTGTCAGCAATGATATAACCACCCGGGCAAACTTTGTCGAAAACAAGATTATAATACAGGCTATAATTGACCTTATCGGCATCAATAAAAACCAGGTCAAACATTTCATCAAGGGTTGGAATAACGTCTACGGCTGTGCCAATCTTCAACTCTATCGCTTCAGAGTAAGGACTTTGATTTACATAGGAACATATCCTGCTCTCCAGTTCAGAATTATTTTCTATGGTAATTATTTTACCCCCATCAATCAATCCTTCGGCCAGACAGAGCGCTGAATAACCAGTGAATGTGCCTAATTCGAGTATCCGTTTAGGTTGTAGCATCTTCGACAGCATACTAAGTATCCGACCCTGGAGATGACCTGAGAGCATCCTTGGGTACATCACTTCGGCTTGAGTATCTCTATCGATCTTTGCAAGCAGGGTTGAGGATGGACTGGTATGCTGTTCAGAATAGGTAAGGATGGTCTTGTCAACGATATCCATACTAGTTCGAGGGTAAGTAGGTTAAGGCGGAAAACTGTTCTTCCAAAAAGATGTCATTGGCCAGGGTCAAAATCTCCATTGACGTTGTATGCTCAATTTTAGTGACCAATTCCTGGAACGAATCTATCCTATTAAGATCAAGCAAACTCCGACCCATCATTAGCATTAGTCCCGCATGCTGTTCTTCGGCCATTGCCATTTGTCCCATCATCATATCCTTGAGTCCATGAAGCTGCCTGCTACCTAGTTTGCTATCTTTTAGACGTTTCATCTCACGATTGATCACCCGCTTGCTACGCTCAAGATGACGTTCGTCTGTCGCAAAAAAGATTGAAAACAAACCAGCATCCGTCATAGGAGCATAATTAGCTTCGACCGTATAAACATATCCCAGCTTTTCCCGTAAAGCCATATTCAATCGGGTGTTCATGCTGGCGCCTCCCAGCAAACTTACCAGCATGGTAAAGATAGTGCGCCGTGGATCATCAATTGCGTAGGCCGGACAGCCCATAGCATGATGAGCCTGTTGAATATCCCTGTGGGTCAGGCTGTGATCAGGCTGATAATCATGAAATGGAGTCCGTTTTCTGAACGTCGAGGTGGACGGAATATCAGAAAGATATTTTTCACAAAAATACTTAATCCTCTTAGCCGGAACATTGCCTACGAACGAAACCACCACTCTGGATGTGTCCAGGTTGCGGTTGATAAATGCATTAAAATCATCTCGCTGAAAAGAACGAATGGTGTCTTTACTGCCCAAGATATTGTGTCCCAGTCCATGGTCTTTAAAAACAATATGATCAAAATCATCCTGTATAGCATCTTCCGGAGTGTCCCTGTACATCGCCATCTCCTCCAGAATTACCTGGCGTTCTTTCTCAATCTGTTTATCAGGAAAAATTGAGTCAAATGTAATATCCGCCAGGAGGGAAATGCCCCGTTCAGCAAAACGATCAAGTACAGAAGCATAAAAACAAATCTTTTCTTTGGTGGTATACGCATTTAATTCACCACCCACAGAATCCAGGCTATTAATTATGTGATAGGCTTTTCTTCGTCGGGTTCCTTTAAAAGCCATATGCTCCCAAAAATGAGCAATCCCATGTTCTTCAGGAAGCTCGTCCCTACTGCCAACATCAAGAATTATGCCTCCGTGGAGGATTTGAGTGGTTGCAACCTGTTTGTGTACTACCCGGATCCCATTCTCCAGGGTAAATTGAAAGAGTTTGTCCATAGTAATCGATGTGCAAAGTTAAATCAATTTTTGATCAAGAATTATCCTTGACAACCAATAGAGAACTTGTACATTTGGCAACAAAACCTCCTTTTCATGAGATATACTTTACCGTCAAGCGAACTATTTATAACTAATAGAAAAAATTTTACCAGTCATCTCAAGCCGGGAGCCCTTGCTGTGTTCAACTCAAACGATCAAATGCCAACGAATGCGGATGGCCTGATGCCTTTTCGGCAAAACAATGACGTATTTTATCTGACAGGAATAGATCAGGAAGAGACAATACTGCTTCTTTTCCCTGACTTTTACCATAGTCATCAAAGGGAAATTCTTATTCTCAAAGAAACCAGTGAACTTATTGCTATTTGGGAAGGTCATAAATTCACCAAGGAAGAAGCGAGAGAAATTTCGGGAATTGAGACCGTCATGTGGCTCTCAGAATTTCGGCAGATCTTTCATACATTGATGGCCGAAGCAACACATGTATATCTAAACACCAATGAACATATCCGGGCAGTGGTTGAAGTAGAAACCAGGGATGCTCGATTTGGACAATGGTGTAGAAAGAAATATCCTGATCATCATTACGAACGGTCTGCTCCCATAATGCATCGCCTTAGAGCGATTAAATCGGAAGAAGAAATTGACATGATGCAGCAAGCATGCAACATCACTGAAGCGGGATTTCGAAGGGTCTTGGGTTTTATGAAATCAGGAGTGACCGAATATGAAATAGAGGCCGAGTTTATTCATGAGTTTTTGCGAAGGCGGTCTCGTGGATTTGCCTATGAACCCATAATTGCCAGTGGCCTGAATGCATGCGTGTTGCATTACTTGTCCAATACCGAAACATGCCATGACGGAGACCTGGTCCTTATGGATATAGGTGCTGAATATGGCAATTACAATGCAGACATGACCCGTTGTGTCCCCGTTAATGGAAAATTCAGCAAACGTCAAAAAGATGTGTATAATGCCGTATTGAGAGTTAAGCGGGCTGCCGAAGAAATGCTAAAGCCTGGGAATGTTATCCCAGAATACCATGAAGAAGTTGGCAAATTCATGGAGAGTGAATTACTGGGATTGAATTTAATTGACAAAACAGATATAAAAAACCAGGACCCCAAATCACCGGCGTATAAAAAGTACTTTATGCATGGCACATCTCACCATCTTGGTCTTGATGTACATGATGTCGGCAATATATATAGGGAAATGGAGCCTGGGATGGTTTTCACCGTTGAGCCCGGGATTTACATCCGTGAAGAAAAGCTGGGAGTTCGTATCGAAGACAACCTGTTGATCAAGGAGGATGGTCTGATAAACCTAATGGAGAATATTCCTATTGAAGTTGAAGAAATTGAAGAATTAATGAATGCTTGACAGTCGCCCTACAAGCCCTGATGAGATACCTGATCTTGAGAAACTTCTTCGTTCTCAAAAATTGTGTTTTAATGATATCAATAGTGAAGGAGTTCAACTCTTCTCGGTTTTGGAGCAAGATAAGCTGATCGGATACTATGGCTATGAATTATATGGAAAAGATGCTCTTTTCAGGTCACTGGTAGTGCTGGAAGGACTGCGTCATAAGGGATATGGAACAAGGTGTGTCCATCTTGCCGAAAAGCAGATGAAACATGCCGGTGTGAAGAAGATGTATCTTCTCACAAATACAGCGGCGAACTTCTTTGAGTCCCTGGGTTTTGATTCAGTCGATCGCCAGGCGGTTCCTTCTGAAATTAGTGAAACCAGTGAATTCAAGACCTTCTGTCCTGACGATAGCATTTGTTTCACCAAAACTATTACCACCTCATCATGAGCATTTCAGGGATCAATGCAGCAGGGGCTCCTGAACCTGTAGGGGCCTATCCTCATGCACGAAAGGTAGGACAATTACTGTTTTTATCCGGTGTGGGGCCAAGGACTGCGGGAAGCTCTGAGATCCCCGGTGTTGAACTAGATGATGCCGGCAACATTTTGTCTTATGATATTGAAAAGCAATGCCACGCTGTATTCGAGAATGTTAAAATAATTATCGAGCAAGCTGGTTCCTCCTGGGATAAACTGGTTGATGTGACCGTGTTTCTTACCAATATGAAAGCAGATTTTAACACGTACAACCGGATTTATTCTGAATATTTTAAGGAAAATCAGCCATGTCGTACCACCGTGGAAGTGCTCAGCTTGCCAACACCTATCGCCATTGAGCTGAAGTGCATTGCTACAATCGATTAATAATATGCTGACAAGATTTATCCTTTTTGCCTCGTGGTTTTCCGTCCTCTCGGGACTGTTGTTTGGCTGTATCAATCCGTCGGAGCATCCTTCCTTGATGTCGAGAACGCCGGACTTGTCTCAGGATTTTAAGAAGTACTGGTATTCTGGTGAAGCCGAGCTCAACAGTTACCTTCTTGAACAGGCCCGCTATGGACATACCTATTCCGGGCATTCGGTATTGATTTTTGTGACAGAACCCTTCAGTACGACTAAACAGGTGAAAGTTGATCATCCTGATAAGAATGATATTTCGGTCATGAAACTCAATTTCACCAAGAAGTTTACCACGGGAATTTATCCGTATTCTATGATGACGTCCTCTTTTTTCCCCGTCAACAACACCGAACCCATCAAGATCACCTCCTCCTCTCAGGAATGGTGTGGCCATTCATTCACTCAAATGAACCATACTTCCGATCATTACACAGTAACCTATTATTCCTATTTTGAATCCGAAGGCGACCATTCACTGACATTGCCACGAACTTTGTTTGAGGATGCCCTTTGGAATAAGATCAGGATTGATCCTTCCAGTCTTCCCGAAGGAGATACTACCATGGTGCCGTCTTTCTTTTACATCCGGCTGAGACATAGGGAGTTCAAATCCTACAAGGTTCATATTAGTATAGATTCAACTGATTCACTCACACACTATCGAATTGAGTATCCTGAGTTGGGACGTGTACTTGAAATAAAATTTCACATAGAATTCCCATTCCTTATCGAAGGATGGACTGAAAAATACAGCAGTGGTTGGGGACAACAGGCCAAAGAACTTACCACCACAGCCACCAGGATTGCTACCATTACGGAACCATATTGGAAGGAACATAATCCCGAAGACTCTGTTTATAGGCATCAGTTGGGATTAGAATGATTTCGTTATTGCTCATTTCACCACTGAAACAGGGAAATCCTGTCCTCTGGAGAAGGTGTACGGGTACTGAACCTTACCTTTGTATTTTTGCGAGTATTCGGGAACCATGGTGTCGATATAGCTTTTTAGTTCATAAATGGTGACCGTACCATCGTGAGGCGCTCCATCAGCTTTACCCTTTAATGCTTCAAGGAGTACATAGGTGAAAAGACCATGTCCAAGTTCCCGGTATTCGGTGGCAAATTGTTGGCTTCCAGCTGCTGACAACACATGAATCCCGGTGGCTCTTGACAGATGGGCGAGCGCTTTTTCTTCTTTGGCCCCACGTGTAGCCAGTAATTCTGCAGACCCCCCTGACTGGCAGGCATCAATAAGGACTAATTGCTTAAGTGCGGATATCTTTTTAAACTTTTCCTGAAGTTCCAGGGCAGATATCCCATCTTTCTTCAATTTCTCCGAACTATACAGGCGGGTGTTCTCTGTGGGTACAAAATAGAATACATCATCCATCATTGTACCATGACCGGCATAATAAAAATAAAATACATCTCCCGGATGAACCCGCTGAGCTAAAGCATCCAGAATACCCAGAATATTGGACTTGGTCGCCTCTTTATTAAGCACTTTATGCACTTCTACCCGGTCAAATATTGGCTCGCTTACCTCTTTCACTTCATCTGCAAATCCTGTGGCATCGTTAAAGGCATAGTTAAGGTTCATCGCCGGATTCTTATAGGTGTTGATCCCAATAGCCAATACATAACAAACAACCTGGTTGTCTCTGCTCTCATACGAAACCACAGCTTCAGAGGGCCTCGATTCTATTGCATTCTTGTTGGTGGCAATTACTTTAATGCTATTTAATCCAGGAATAAGGTGGAGATCGAATTTTTGAATAATCGAGCTTTTTGATTTAACATTTCCGAATTTATCTTCCTTGCGCTCCTCCAGCACTTTCCCATTTTGGATCAACTTCACAGATCCAATCCCACCACCTTCATTTTTGATTTTAACCAATACCTGGGCAGCGCTTGATGCCTCTTCTTCACCATCACGAGGGGTCATCATTTCAATGGTTGGAGGAGGAAAACTTTGCAATCGCTCGAGCAAGCTTTGTTTATGGTTGTAGTTTTCTATTGTGAGGGTTTTGAACTTGTTGGGAGCATAGTAGGTGTCAAAGAATCTGTCCAGGGAATAGCTCTCCATCCCTTTTACAAAAAATACTTGCTTTTGAGCTCCATCCGTACCGGTAAAATATCCATCCCTGTTTGTTATTAACCAATCAGAACTGCCAATTGCATAATGAGTAAGCACTTCACTTCCGCTTTCTACATCCCAAATTTTTGTGATACCATCAATACTCCCTGAAACCAGGTAATGTCCATCCTGAGTAAATTCAAGGGCTGTAATGATACTTTTATGTCCTTCCAGACGTTCGAACTGACCGGAAAAAGGGGCTTTTCTAAGTAAAATCACATGGCCCGTTCCGGCAGTCGCCAGGTATTTTTCATCAGGAGACAGGGCAACGGCATTCACAGGTTCGGAGTGACCGGAAAATCTTGACTTCATTATCCCTGTCGCTACATCCCAGGAACGTACGGTATTATCCCATCCTGTAGAGTAAACCGTCCTGCCCGAGGAGGAAAATGCAAGGTCCATGGTCACACCGGTATGCCCGATAAATTCCCTGAAGACACGTCCCGTATCCGGCTCAATCATCTTTAATGATCCATCTGTGAAACCGACAAAAACATAAAGACCATTAGGTGAAAACCTGGCCATATAACCTATCTTGATTTTTGAAGGATCTTCACTCAAAACAATGGTTTTTAGCAAATCCTCTGTTTTCGCATCCCAAATTTTAATTGTCCCATCAGCGCTACTGGTAAGCACCTTTTTTTGGTCAGGACTAAAATCGACATCGTAAATAAAACTTCGATGCCCTCTAAGGATTGTCAGGGTTTTACCTGTATCTGTATCCCAAACTCTGGCGGTATGGTCAGCACTTCCTGTCACTAATCGTGTTCCATCTTTCGACAAGGCCAGGCAGATCACACCCTTGGAATGTCCAAAGTAGGTCTGAACTATTCTTCCTGTTGCCAGCTCCCACTTCCTTGCTTCGAACCCTATTTTTGCCCGATATGCATATTTGCCATCCGGAGAAATATGTATATCATTCTTCAAGGACACCAGGTCATAAGCATATCCCTGCCAATAAGAATTAGGATCAAAGTTCAACCCATCATCAGATGGAATACTCAGATAACCATAAAATACGGAAACCTTCCTACCTGTCCGCGCATTCCAGATGGTAACCAAATTGCTATTATCGCCAGTGGCTATCCATTTCCCGTCAGGTGAAAATGTAGCGGAATTGAACTGGTCGGAAGAGCGTTTGGGTACGAGAGAAAGCAGTCCCAGGCCATACCTGGGATTAGACTCTTTTTGATCAGGCCTGAGGGAGAACAAGTAGTGACCATCCCTGAGATCCCAGACCACAGCTGAATCCTCATCAACAGTAACCAGTTGTTTTAGCCCGTTGTGAATTTCCATGCTTAGGTAATTCTTTGCAGCTTTGGGAAGAAATGTTAGGATGTTTTCGTTCGACGGGCTACGAAGGCCCATTGGAGCGCCTCGAGATCCGAATATAAGCTGACCATCAGCAGTAAACGCGGCCCTCCCATAACATCCACCGCAAAATCCCTTTTCCTCATTTAATCGGGAGACCTCCTTACCCGTCTGGACATCATATAGGACTACAGTTCTATTATCGTTACCCACGGCAAGCAAAGAACCCGTTTTATTGAAAACAACATGCGACCCATACTGCCCCGGATCTACTTTCCATTCAAACAGAACTGAGTTGTCACTCATATCATATAGACGGACTTTCCTGTCCGTAGTGCCAACAGCCAGTTGATCCCCTTTTGCGGACACTGCCAGAGATACGATATTTTCATTTGGCAAGCTGATCTTGTTGACAATCCGGCCCTGAGGCAAGGACCAAAACAGAATTTGACCATCCCTGCCAGCAGAGATCAGCCTATTCCCTTCAGGCATAAATAAAAGGTCATTGACGGATGAAGAATGGCCATTCAGCGAAAGGAGCTCCCTACCCGTTGCAAACTCCCAAATCTTAATGGATTTATCTTCTCCACCGCTCGCCAGGATCTTGCCATCAGGACTAAAACAAACAGAAAGAACAGCCCTGGTATGGCCACGCTGTACCATGGTTTCAAGCTTGTTTTGGCCCAACACAGAGTAATGAGAAACCAGTAACAACAGGGAAAGAGACAGGAGCGAAACTTGTTTACTTATGTGACCCATCCATTAAATATACTATGAAGGTTTTAAATCCGTATGAAACCTGATGTTTGTTTACTGCTACTGCCCCAGTAGTTTATGGATCATTGCAGCGCGTGGTACATCATTATAATGCCATTTGCCCAATACGTTTCCATCTCTCAACAGCATAAGACCGGGATTAGACCGGATCATCGCTTTAAGCACGGTGGCATCTCCATAATAATATGGAATGTCAAGATGGTATTTCCCTTCAAAGTTTTCAAAATCCTCCCCTGAAGAGGATGTTAGGGCAATCACATCCATGGATTGCTGCAACTCTGTCGTTAGATTACTAATTTTTTCCATTTGCTTTTTGGAAGCTTCTGAAACATTGTAACTGATGAGAAAAAGCTTCACACCCTCCAAGGATTGCTGTGTATAGTCTCCGTCCTGCTCATTCCAAATGTTGTAATCAGTGATTTTGGGAATTGTTTTATCTGCATTTTTGATCATATGGCTTACATACGAATATCCATCTTTCTTGCTCAGGTAAGAGGTTGACTTTACCAGTACTCCTTCCTTTTCAAATGTGTACTCAAAAATAGGTTGTTCAGGAGCCACCATGTTTGCAGGGATGTTATCCCCAACAGCGTATGGTCTGAAGTCAATAAAAGGAAGGTGACGAATGGCATAAATCCCTACGAAGAGGCAGACAAGCGTGGTTATGGATAAAACAATTAATGCTGTCCGTTGAGCGAGCCAGTCATGAAGTTGTCCTTTGCGATAAACCAAATAACCAATCATCAATACCAGCACCAGGTCTTTCCAGAATGATTCCCAGGGTGTGAGAGGAATGGCATCCCCAAAACATCCACAGTCCGTTACTTTATTGAAATAAGCAGAATAGAACGTCAGGAAGGTAAAAAATAAAATAAGCGCAGATAAAACCAAGGTGGTCCATTTCATTCGAAAATTTAGAAGAACAGCAACTCCAAGCACAATTTCCAAGATGATCAGGAAAAGACTGATGGGCAATGCCCAGGGAATGAAATGCTCAAAGAAATGAGCAAAATCGGTGGCAAACACCTCAAAATATTCCTCCATTTTGATTTGTGTTCCTATTGGATCATTCAACTTTACCAATCCGGAAAAAATAAATAATCCACCGACTGAAAGTCGCACTATCCGATCAGACCATTTCATCTTGCTCCAGCTTAATTAATGCAAAAATGGCATAGTTGATGATATCCTGATAACTACCCTCCACTCCTTCGGATACCCGGGTCATCCCCAGGTTATCCTCAATCTGTTTGACGCGCAGAAGTTTCATCAGGATGATGTCAGTTATAGAACTTACGCGCATATCTCGCCAGGCTTCATCATAATCATGATTTTTATTTGAGAGCAATCCCTGGGTCTCTGCCACCTTCTTATCATAGTGGATCATCAATTCTTCGAGGGTTATATCATCGGTCTGGCTACCAACCTGGATCTGGATCAAAGCCATCAGGCAATAATTCACAATAGCAGTAAACGCATCTTCTATTCCTTCATCCACCTTGCTTTCTCCTTTCTCCTGAATACTCCTGATCCGATTTGCCTTAATAAATATTTGATCCGTGATTGACGGGAGTCTTAAAATTCTCCATGAAGTACCATAGTCCTCAGATTTTTGAAAAAAAATATGCCGGCATCGCTCGATCTGTTCCTGATATTCCCTTTCGGTCTTGTCTTTCACTATGTCTGGATTGGATTAACTTTGTTTTCAAATCTGAGATTAGCAAAAGTGTTAAAAAATCCCCTTTTCACCATAAAAAAAACATTGAACCTGCAAGGGAATCTAATGGACTTGTCTGAGCCAAAAGTGATGGGTATTATCAACGTAACTCCGGATTCCTTTTATACAGAAAGTCGGGTTCAAAGTGAGAAAGCCCTGCTGTCCCGTGCGGACAGGATGATGGAGGAGGGCGTGGATATTTTTGACGTAGGAGGTTTCTCCACAAGGCCGGGAGCAGAGGAAATAACTATTATAGAAGAACTCAAACGTACTATCCCGGCTATTGAGCAACTTGTCAAACATGCCCCCACTATACCCATCTCGGTGGACACTTTTCGTTCTCCGGTAGCCCTTGAAGCCATAAACCACGGCGCTGCCATGATCAACGATATCACAGCTGGAGAAGCTGATCCTGCAATGCACAGGCTGGTCGCTGACCATGAAGTACCCTATATCCTCATGCACATGCGTGGACCCGTCGACCAAATGATGAAAAACACTCACTATGATGATGTAGTCCTTGAGGTAGTTGACTATCTTCAAAAGAAAATCTCCATGTTGCACGAATTAGGGGCAAAAGACATCATTGCCGATCCTGGTTTAGGGTTTTCGAAAACACTTGGACAGAATTATGAAATTATAAGAAAATTTGACTATTTTAACGTACTGGAAGTGCCACTGCTTGTGGGGGCCTCCAGGAAGTCCATGATCTATAAATTTTTAGAGTCAACTCCTGAAAAATCATTGCTCGGAACAAATATTATTCATTTTGAGGCGTTAAAAAAAGGGGCAAGAATTTTGAGGGTACATGATGTGTTAGAAGCTAAACAAACGATTAAACTTTATCAGCAGCTAGAGCAGTGATATTTGCATTTAAAATCGGATTCCTAAGTATTAGCTGGCTTGATGTAGTAGATGTGCTTATGGTAAGTTTGCTACTCTACCAACTATACAAACTTGTTCGAGGAAGCGTAGCCGTTCGGATATTTGGAGGTTTCTTGTTGCTGTATCTAGTGTATTTGGTGGTACGCGCTGCCCAAATGGAATTATTGTCGTCTATTCTGGGGCAGTTCATGGGCGTTGGAGTGCTCGCGGCCATAATTTTATTCCAGCAGGAGATCAGGAAATTCCTGTTATTGATAGGTAAATCAGCCTCCCTAAACCATGGAAATATTTTTAAAACCATCATTAAGTGGAGGCGGCCTGATGCCGATGAACTAAATGTTACTCCCATTATTGATGCCTGTAAATCCATGAGTGGGTCAAGTACCGGGGCGCTCATTGTCTTTTCACGTGATTCTGAACTAAAATTTTATGTTGATTCCGGCGACCTGATTGACGCCAAAATATCCAGTCGCCTTCTGCTGGCCATTTTCAATAAGCTAAGTCCTCTTCATGATGGGGCTGTGGTTATTTACCAGGGGAAAATAAGGGCTGCCCGATGTATCCTACCGGTATCAGAAAATGATAGTTTACCTGCTCAATATGGGCTTCGTCACCGTGCAGCTATAGGGATGTCAGAAGCAACCGATACGCTCGTTCTGGTTGTGTCAGAAGAAACAGGACAACTGTCGTTAGCAAGAAATGGGCTTATCTGGCATAATATTTCAGGACTTGAACTCCGAAAGCGAATCAATGAATACCTCATCTCTGAAGACCAACCTACCCCCGAGTCGGAGCCGATCAAAGAAGATAAAACTTCCAAAGAAATGGTTTATACCATTGCCGGAGAGGGACAGGCATCCGAATAGAGGCATCTATCCGATAAAATGTGGGACGCGATCTACCAGGTATCGGCTATTGGCCCGTGTGATCTGCTGAATGATTACTGAATCAGGTTCAGGTCGATATCTGACCAGTGATTCCTTATCATAGTTTTTTATCGTCAAAAGGGTTAACGAGGTATTATAATGCAGGCTAAATTGACCAGAGAGTGCATCAATCAGACTATTTATCTTTTCGGTATGATAATCAAAACAAACCGAAATAGTTATGGCTGAGCTCTGTAGCAGGTTAATTGAAATATCAAGTTCATGCAAAACGGTGAATATCCTGGCCAGATTTTCATGTTCAACAAAGGTATAATCACGCACTCTAAAGGTAAACAGGCATTGATTGCGCTTTATGATGAAACTTGGGGCAAGCTCTACATCCTCATGGGTTGAAATCAAAGTAGCCTCCCTGTCCGGATCGTCAAAGCTGCGAACTACCAAAGGGATATGATGATTTGCCAGGGGCTTAATGGTCTTGGGATGGATAACGCTGGCTCCATAATAGGTCATCTCTGACGCCTCTTTATAGGGCAGTTCATGGATTTGTTTTGCACCGGAAATCACTTTCGGATCGGCACTAAGAATGCCTGGAACGTCCTTCCAGATCGTTACCTCTTCTGCATCCAGACAAGAAGCAAATATGGCAGACGTATAGTCAGAACCCTCCTTGCCCAGTGTAATAATTTCGCCATTATCAGAACCTCCAATAAATCCCTGGGTCAGTATCATCTTTGCACGATCGACCTCACCCACTGCCATACGTATCCTCTTTTCTGTTTCTTCCCAACTAACTTTACCCGCCCTGTACCGGCGATCCGTACAGATAAGATCAGGGGCATATAAGAGTTGGCATGTGAGTCCAATTTGATTCAAAAAAGCTGAAATTATTGTTGAGGAAAGAATCTCGCCAAAAGAAATAATCTGATCATATGATTTATCTGGATTTGCCTTGTCCATAGGGATGTAAGCCAATTCCTCAAACAATATTCTCACTTGGTGGATCAACTTTTCATTCCCATCAAACAATCCTTCGATGATCCTTATATGAAAATCGATGATCTTATCAAGGGCAATGTCATAATTTGTTTTCTTGCCCAGAGCCTCCCAGTATGCTTCCAGGTTTCGGGTTGTTTTACCCATTGCTGATACAACAATGACCATTGGAGATTCCCCATACTTTTTGACGATTTCAGCCATATTCCTAATGGCTGCAACATCCTTTATCGAAGCCCCTCCAAATTTGAACACCTTCATAGGCCGCGAAAGTAGTACAATTTATGAATTGTTAGATACCTCATTTGGGGTGAATTAAAATCTCATCATTCCTGTCTTTTTAAAAAACCGGAATACCTATCTTTACCTAACCAAATTAACCAAGTAATATTCATGGAAGACTCAAGAATTGCCCTCCCGATTGGGACGGCATTGGATCGATTTATTAAGAATCACCAGGAAGAATTCTCTTTTGCCTCAGGAGAGCTCTCACAGCTATTAAGGGACATTGCCTTATCTGGCAAGGTAGTAAACCGGGAAATTAACAAGGCAGGACTGATCAACCTGTCGGGCCCTATTGGATCGACAAACTCAGGTGGTGAAGACCAACAGAAGTTGGATGTTTTGGCTAACATACGATTTACACGGTCTTTGACCAAAGGAGGAGAGGTTTGTGCCATCATTTCCGAGGAAGAAGAAGGGATAATTGAAGTGAATCGGAAAGCCAAGTACGTGGTGGCCATTGATCCCCTGGACGGATCATCGAATATCGATGTTAACGTTTCCATCGGTACAATCTTCTCTATTTATCGACGGATTTCTGATGTAGGACACCCTATTACCAAGGCAGATGTACTCCAACCCGGAGTAAAACAGGTTGCAGCAGGTTATGTACTCTATGGCTCATCTACAATGCTGGTGTACACGACGGGCAAAGGCGTCAATGGATTTACATATGATCCTACATTGGGAGAATATTTCCTATCCCACCAGGATATGCTAATCCCTGAAGATGGTGCTATTTACTCGGTCAATGAAGGATCCTACAACACCTTCTCACAACCCGTTAAAAACTTCATTGAATCCTGTAGAGAAAAGCGATATTCAGCCAGATATATAGGCAGTCTGGTAGCCGATTTTCATCGAAATCTACTCAAGGGCGGAATATATCTTTACCCTCAAACAGACAAAAAACCCAACGGCAAACTAAGGCTTATGTATGAGTGCAATGCCTTGTCGTTCATTGCAGAACAAGCCGGGGGCATGGCATCTAATGGTTCCAAGCGGATTTTAGACATATTACCCAAAGAAATCCACCAGCGTGTTCCTCTCTATATTGGTTCTAAACATATGGTAGAGGAGGTCATGCAGCTACATGCACCCATACTGAATTAGTTCGTACCTTTGGTTTCGTGCAGAAAGGAACATATACCGTCACCAGTGATGAAAGTAGCTATTCTGTTGAAGTAAAGAACGATCAAATTTGTATTGATGGGAAGGAAATACAATTTGATTTACTAAAGTTGAAACCGGATTCATACCATCTTATTGTTGATGGTCGATCGGTGGAGGTGGAAGTTACCAGAAGAGATGCCGTTCGTAAGTCATACGAATTCCTTATCCATGGGGTTCGCTATCCAGTACAGGTTTCGTCGGAGTTGGATTTACGCATACAGAAGATGGGGATATCTTCAAAATCCAGTGCCATCAATCATCGTGTTACGGCCCCCATGCCCGGTTTGCTCATTGATCTGACGGTGAAACCAGGAGATATGGTGGATGAAGGAGACAAGTTACTGGTTTTAGAAGCAATGAAAATGGAAAATGTAATCAAGGCTGAAGGATCAGGAACAGTCGAAAAAGTACATGCGGAAGTAGGTAAAAGTGTTGAATTAGGTCAGGTTCTGATCTCCTTTAAGAAAGAATAAGCCTTTTTATTGAATGGCTTATTTTATATTTGACTTGATCTAAGCCATAAGCATATGAAATATAAACGCATTTTGCTCAAACTCAGTGGGGAGGCGCTCATGGGAAACCAGCAATATGGAATAGACAATATCAGGCTTACCCAATATGCCAAAGAGATCAAGGGCATCAACGAGCTTGGGTTGGAAATAGCAATAGTCATTGGGGGAGGAAACATATTCCGTGGTGTAGAATCAGAGCAAATTGGAGTCGATCGGGTACAAGGGGACTACATGGGCATGTTGTCTACTGTGATCAATGGCATGGCCTTGCAAAGCAGTCTGGAGCAACAAGGTCTTTACACACGGCTGATGAGTGGGATAAAGATGGAACAGGTATGTGAACCTTTCATTAAACGTAGAGCTATGCGTCATTTGGAGAAGGGTCGGGTGGTGATCTTTGGAGCAGGAATAGGAAATCCCTATTTCACAACTGACTCAACGGCAAGCCTGCGGGCCATCGAAATCCAGGCGGATGTAGTTCTTAAAGGGACACGTGTTGATGGGGTGTATACGGCTGATCCGGAAAAGGACCCCTCAGCCAAGAGATATTCCAGTATTCGTTTCCAGGAAGCCTATGAGAAAGGGCTTAACATTATGGATATGACAGCATTCACCTTATGCCAGGAAAATAATTTGCCAATCATAGTATTTGATATGAATAAACCAGGCAATCTGATGGCCCTGGTAAAGGGTGAAGAAGCAGGAACTCTTATTTATTAAATTTTCTTATCATGGAAGAAGTAGAATTATTCCTGGATGAAGCGAAAAGTTTGATGTCTAAAGCCATCAAACACCTTGCATCTGAATTATCGAAGATACGGGCAGGAAAAGCAATGCCAAATATGCTGGACGGTATACGCGTTGAGTACTATGGAAATCCAACACCACTTAACCAGGTGTCTTCGGTCACTACACCGGATGCACGTACTTTGATGATCAAGCCCTGGGAAAAAAATATTCTTCATGATATAGAGAGGGCCATCATTAATAGTGATCTTGGACTTAATCCTCAGAATGATGGAGAACAGGTCATCATAAATGTTCCCAGCCTTACTGAAGAAAGAAGAGGTGAATTGGTGAAACTAGTAAAGACAGAAGGAGAACAGGGAAAGATATCCATACGCAATGCCCGTCATGATATATTGCATCAGATAAAGGCACTAAAAGAGGAGGGCGTTTCGGAGGATGATATCAAAAAGGGAGAGGATCTGGTCCAAAAAATTACTGATGAGAACACCGAAAAGGTAGATGAGCTTGTAAATCATAAAGAAGAGGAAATAATGACCGTTTAACCTAGAAATGCATGTTAACTCCGTTGTCATCTACGGTAATACTGGTGGCCAGGCCAATACGAACACCAAACGACTGATATCTCCCATCGACAAATGAAGTAGCTACCTCAAATCTGAATATACGGAATAGGTTATCAAAGCCATATCCGAGTTCAAAATAGTTTTGTGAGGTAGGAGTTCCTAAATAACTTAAGAACACTATTTCTTTCACTCCGGTAAATCTGAATAAGGGAAATTGGGTGATTAAGAACTTCCTGAATTGATAATGCATGAAGCCCGAGATGTATTTGTCTTTGGTGCTGTATTTGTAATAACTCAATAGCCGATAATTCCCAACAGGATCATTTAATAAGAAAGGGGATTCATTACCATTGAAATGCTTAAAATCCATAAAATAAAGGTTCGAAGTGTTCAGAAATTTACCAGCCCGAATATCAATCCCCAGCCGACCCCGATATCCTATTCTAAACCGGTGATCAATACCTCCCTCGATCTGCTCAAAATCTACTTCCCCAAAGTTGGAAAGAATACCTTTTCTATATGTCATCTGGAATGTAGGTGAAGAAGATTTGATAGCAAATGTTCTTTTACCTCTAATCCTATACTTAAGCCAGGGCTGATATCTGACGATAATAGCACCTACCAGGGCATCGTGTTTTGGAAAGATAGTATTGGTCTGCTCAAGGTTGGCAGGGTCATTCGATGAATAGGGTCGGTCGCGAGAAGAGTAGCTGATATTTGTATTGTTCCGGAGCCTGAATCGGTTGGACCAATCCAGGCTTAGCGTGTACCCCAGGTTACCAAATAACTTTCCTTGGTGAAGGAATTTTAAATACCGGGCTTCATAGATTTTCATGAAGTTGTTTTTCCAAAAAAGGGTGGTTAGTGAATTAACAACAGGTTCAATGGGATTTTGATCGTTGAACTGCCGAATATACCTCCCGGCCGCCAGGGTGAAAGAGCCGGCTTTTACTCCCATTCGGTTATAAGACCATCTCACGTACGCCTTTCCAGTAATCCTGTTCCTGCTGAAACTATACCTCATCGTTGGCGAAAACTCAAACCGCTGCTTATCGCTCAATGATTTTCGATACCTTAGACGCGTATTAAAATGATACCCTTCCACAGAATTAAAATTTAGACTGATCAATGGGGAGTAATAGGTAATATAGGCTCTGTCACCTACTTTATATGTATTGCCTAGAGCAAGATCCTGAAGATGGAATCCCTTTCGTTTACCCGACCTCAGCGTATCTCCAAGCTCCTTTTCTTTGTTCACAACAGCCATGCTGTCCATTTTCTTGTATCCCAGTTCCTCCATATCAGTAAGAGGTACCGGACGAGACTTTACCCAAAATGAAGAATCGGAATTAGCAGCCAGAGAATCCACATGATATTTATAATTACTGAGGACACGGGGTTCGTTAGATTTCTTGCGCTCTTCTTTATCGTATTGATTAATTAGCTTTCGAAGGTCCTTCCTGGTGATTTCTTTACCGGAAACTAATTGTTCCTGGGCGCTGGCCTCCTTCAAATTTTTTACCTGAGCCGACAGTTTCGAGGCCAGATCTTTTTCAATATTTTCATCGATCACCTTTAGATCCACAGCAAGATCCGGATTCAGTTCAATGTCATAGTCGCTCACAGTCGCCAGATAGTTATATTCCAGTTCGATCCCCAAAATACTACCGCTAATATTGAACTGATGTGAGACAGGCAGCCAGACCCCTTTTTCAATAGGGTTATAGATTTGCCGGATCCGTATGTTAAATCCAAATTTGATAGTGGTAAGGTCGAGGCTATGAATACTCCAATAGTCTTCCACAATATTCAGGACCCCTTCAAACACATCTTCCCCTTTGGATCGGGGGATGACACGTATTTTGCTGATATCATAATCACGGTCCCGGAAGGTACCCATATATTCAAACCGATAATAAGCAAAGGCTTTTGGAGAGAGGGGTGAAATGGCACCGCCAATATCAGGTTGATAGAAGCTTCCGAAAATATAAGCATTTGGCGATGTATTGTTGTCTTCACCATTTGTTCTTACCGAGACTACCTCTTCTTCAAAGGTATTTGGACGTGTGTATTTGATTTTACTGATGGACTCTGTCACAAAGGTGAAGGTAGAATCAATTCCTTCTTTGGCCAGTTGTTTTCTTATGAAAAACGGAGAGTTGATAACCCGGCCTGCACCCTTAACATAAACCTGGGCCTCATAATGATCGATCTGCTGTACATGAAATTTGCTCTTGGCAATGGCTTTCCTCATAATGGTATATGCCGGATCTTCATTACCTGCCATCACATTGACATTGCGAAGGACGATAGCCTCCTGTACCATAACAACATCATTTTCAACAAAATCCTGCTCTACTTCGATGCTTTTAGTAATTGTTTTATATCCAAGGTACTGATAGATGACCGTATAACTTCCGGGGTCCAGGGTCAATTCATACTGTCCTTCCACATTAGTGGTTGTTCCCGTTTTCAGCTCCTGGATAAATATGGTGGCAAATGGAATAGGTTCCTTGTTTTCGTCAGAAACTGAACCCCTAATCCCTCCAGCCATCAAAGTCATTGAAAAAGAATAAAGACCAATGTATAGTGGTAGTACTTTTTTCATTCGGATAGCATTGCTAAAGTGGTAAGACGATTCTTGTCCTTTTTAGTTTCATGTCTCCAGCCAGTGACCAAATGAAATTGTATTTGAAGTTAGGCGTAAATGAAACAATTGTCTGTTTATAACTCACCTGTATAAATTTCTTAAGGCTATAATGCCTTCCACTGGTTCAGGTACAAGGTATTTAATAGATCTCCCCTGTTGGATCAATGAACGTATATAAGTAGCGGATATATGAATCAGAGGAGCTTCCACACGATGTACATGAGGGTGGACAAGCAATGTTGAAGTCGTTTTCCTTGGGCGAGGATAAACGAGGAGATCATAATATTGTAAAATAGCCTCATGGTTTTTCCATCGGGGAAAACTAATCAGGTTGTCTTCGCCTATGATAAGGCTGAACTTATGATCCGGGAATTGCTCACTCAGATACGCAAGGGTGTCAACGGTATAACTTGGTTTGGGTAATTGAAACTCTACATCGGAAACCTTGAGATTAAAATTATCGGCAACAGCTGCCTGAACCATATCGTATCGATCAAACTCATGGGCCAGAGAGTGACTGACCTTATGTGGATTTTGGGGGCTTATCACAAACCAAACCTGCTTAATACCGGAGAGTTCCACCATACTGTTGGCAATGATTAGGTGCCCCACATGAATGGGATTAAAGGAACCAAAGAATAACCCGATCTTCAATACTTTTTAAGATTGCACAGCAAATGTATCAAACAATTGCTGAGCTTTTGAAAAGCTGGTATCGAGCGTGTCATTAAGAAGAGTCACATCAAACTGATCTTCGAATTCCATTTCGAATTGTATTTTGTAGAGACGCTCAGCCAGACTTGTCTCTGACTCTGTACCCCTTGACACTAACCTCTTCTTAATGATGTCCAAAGAACTTACTTTTACGAAGACAGCAAGTGCCCGGGCTCCAAAATATTTTTTAAGATTAAGCCCCCCCTTCACATCTACATCAAAGATCACATGGTGTCCCTTCGCCCAGATCCGGTCAATCTCTGACTTGAGGGTGCCATAGAAGTTCCCCGGATAAACTTCTTCCCATTCAATGAACTGATCGTTATCGATTTTGGATTTGAATTCTTCAGTAGAGAGAAAGTAATAATCCCTTCCATCCACTTCGTTCCTGCCCCGTCGGTCGCGGGTACAGGCTGATATAGAAAACTCCAGGTCATCATTGGCCTGGAGTAAGTGCTTTACAATAGTGGTTTTACCCGATCCTGAAGGTGCAGAGAAAATAAATGCCTTCTCTTGTGACATCTACTCGCTTTCGATCTTTCCTTTTATTTTTTCAACTAGCTCATTAGACACTTCAAGCTTGCTGCCATTTGATTTTAATGCATCCCTTATGGCCCCTTCAAGATCGTAATTGTCATAACATCGATAACATCCATCTATGTGATTCAGAATGTATTTATTCTCCTCATCTGTTGTTTGATCATCCAACATTAACCTGATCAGCTTGATAAATTTCTCCTCATCCGGACAACGATGATTCGGCATGAGTGTACGCCCCATCCAACGAATGAACTTCCCCATAACTACTTATACTTTACTTATATCCCATTTTTGCAGCATATTCTGCTAACTTTTCCTTTAATAAATTTCTTGCACGATGCAGCCTTGATCGAACCGTTCCAATTGGAATGTCCAAGATCTTCGCCATCTCATCGTATTTGAACCCCTCGAGGTCACACAAAATAACAACCGTTCGAAAATCAACATCAATGGCGTTCAGTGCGTTAGTGATCTCATCACCTAGCATGTCCTTCACGGTTTCGGCTCTTAGGTCAAGGGTTATCTCACGCTGTTGATCACCTTGCTCAGAATTGTAATATGTCTCCACTTCCTGGTAATCCACCATTCCCGGAGACTTACTCTTTTTCCGGTAATCATTGATGAAGCTATTCTTCATAATACGAAACAGCCATGCCTTTGCATTAGTTCCCCGTTCAAAAGAATTTATAAACCGAAATGCTTTCATACACGTATCCTGCAATAGATCTTTGGCATCATCTTCATTAAGGGTCAGTTTAAAGGCGAAATTGTAGAGGGAATTGACGTGGGCTAAAAATTCAGCATCGAAGATTTCTTTTTTTTCTTTTGCATTATACTTGTTATTGATTTCACCCATATTGTCAAAAATATGAAAATTCTGGAAAGTACCTAAAGATTATGTTGGCTAGAGCTGGTAATTTCTCAGATAGGCATTTAATCATTATTGATAGGATTTTTTTAATAAAGTTGAACAAACAATTTTAAGAATTATGGATTAAAATGTTAAGCTTGGTTCAGTATTAAATGATTATCATTTTCAATGCTTGAAATGTCAATTTTTTAATTTGCAATATTTCAACATTATGTTATCTTTACTACTTTCTATTAGTAATATATTTCTAGGCAATTTTAAATGAAATAATGAATGGCTTTAAAAAAAAGGAAACTGCAAGAACAGATCTGGATGGGTCACTACGACGACCTAAAGAAATTCCAGAAAAAGACCGGTTTGGAATACCCGGGTCCTCATGACGGGGAAAGCAAGTTGTACCACTGGTGCAAAAATCAGCGTAGATTTTACAAATCAGGGAAAATGCCTGAACACCGTAAGGAACTGCTGGACAAGATCGGATTTCGCTGGGTGACCTTAAACACCACTTTCGACCAGCGTATTGAACAATTACTGGAATATGAAAGGCAAAATGGCACGTTACATGTAAGTCAGGTCAGATATCCGAAAGATTCAGCCAACCATAAACTATCCCGTTGGGTGAATGAAATCAGGCGGTTGTACAATGAAAATCGTCTACCGTTAGAGAGAATTAATCGACTGAATAAAATTAAATTCATCTGGAATATGGAAGATGAGCGATTCTCTCAAAACCTTGCCAAATTGAAACGATTTAAGAAGGCCCATGGTCATTTTGACGTACCTCAGGCCGGCCGCACAAAAAGACTGGGTGAATGGGTGGCGCAAATTCGATGTAGGGGGCTATCCAAGAGGCACTATATCGAAGCGCTGGATAAAATAGGCTTTGTTTGGGAAGGCAAAAAAACCCGGCTTCGCAAAGCTAAATCTCGTATGCAAGAAATTGACATCTATTCAAAACTGAAGAAAAAACATACAGTAAAAAAAGACAATTAGGACTACCGCCTCACTTGATCGAGCAGGTCAATGAGTTTCTTTTTATCGCCCACTTTTAACCTATGAAAAGATTTTTTGAGTTGGGCATCAATGGTTTTGTCGATCTTATTTAATAATGACATGCCATTGGTTGAGATTACTACATCGACTAGCCGCTTGTCAGCAAGGCATACCGTACGGTTCACCAACTGTTTTTTAACCAACCGATCAACGATCCTGGATGCATCGGACATTTTATCCAGCATTCGCTCCCTTATTTGGGCAGTTGAGTACGGATCGGGGTGGTGTCCTCGCAATATTCTTAGAACATTGTATTGCTGTTGGGTGATTCCATAAGCATCAAAATAGGCCTTCTGGTCATTCATAAAACAATTGTAAGTGTACATAAAATTGAGGGCCAGGTGCAGATCAAGCGTTTTGAACCTGGATTGTTTAATCGCTTGTTCAAGTTTCATTTAAACGAAATTAACATTTGACTGGCACAAATGTAAGAGAATTCTACTCGATATTAATCCTATCTTGAGGCCTCACCACCATGGAACAACTTCAATGCCTTTGCATATCGGCATAGGTCGGATAATCCACCTTATCATCCAGATCCATTAGAAAAATTCGACCCTGTGAATGGGCAATAAAGGAAAATTCAATCGAATCATCCATAATAAAAAAGGTGTCTTTTCCCAATCCATTTCCCATCAGGTCAATACTCCCTTCAATTACATAACCCGCCCTTTTTTTGCCAGGCTCGGTGGGAAGATTGATTGTTCCGGGATTAAATATCAGTTCACTCATGTGAATACCTGCCGAGTCCATTTCCAGAGGGCTACCTTCTCCTGTGAGATGTTTTACGGTGAATAACACATTAATCTCAGTAGGAAACAATGATGCTTGATAATTATCATAACTGGCTGGCTTCTTAAGTGTAGTTTGCAGGTTTGGGTCAAACCATATCTGAAAAAAAGCACTTTTTTCATTCACCATCTCAGCATGTCTGATACCACTCCCCGCCCGAATGATCTGCAAATCACCCTCCCTCAACTCCTGCCATTCATTTTGCTGGCTATCATAGTGCTCGATAGACCCATGTAGTACATAGGACAGAATCTCAAATCCCTGATGAGGGTGTTCCCCTATGAGGCTCTTCTTGCCCGGAGTCCATGCATGAGCCCAATAAAAAAGATTGGAAAAGGACTTAACTGACCCTCTTTCATGTGGAAAACCAAGCGGTTTGTTCTCCATGATCTCCCCCATATTGAACTGCCCTTTAGCCTGTTGTTTTTTGCTGAAAATCTGAATGGCCATTTTTGTACAAAATTAATAAAGATAATATTTAATGTTGAAACATTATTTATTTTTCTTTTTCCTCTTAAGATTTACCTTGGCCTCCTTATAGGCTGGATGTTTTCTGCTGGCAAGTTTTTTTACCTGTTTAAAATACCTTCTGGCTTCAGAAGGGTAACCATTTTCACGTGCAATCTTGCCAAGATTCAAAAGGGCATACAGAGTATATCCGCTCTTCATGGCATCGATGACCCTGGCGTAGTCTATCACCTTTTCATAGTACTGTTGAGCTTCATCTAGCTTCCCTCTGCTCTGGTACATCTGGCCTAAAAAGAAGGCTGCATACCTACCACTGCTTGCTTCATATCCCACATATCCTGAATCAATGCGTTGCAAGATGGAGTGGGCCTCAGGTTCCATGGTTCTGAATAGATGAAGGGAATAAAGATATCGTACATAATAGCGGTGAAAATAGGGGTTATGAGGGTAATGTTCATGAAGATACCGGGCAATTTGTAGCGCCTTCCGATAATTGTTTTCCTCCTCACTTAATATACGCATAAGGAAAATTCTTGCCTCTATTCTTGTATAAAATGCATTATTAGACACCTCCTCCAATTGTTGCAAACCCAATTTTTTATCTCCCTTTTTAAAAAAAATAAACAAAGGTTTCAGTAGTGGATAGTTTTCGGGTATCCATACCGAGAAATAGTTATATAAAGCATCTCCAAACATCAATTCAGGACTCAGATTTGATTCCTTCTTACTTATTTCAAGGTATTTTAAGGCATTTTTCCCTGCCGATGCTGCCTTCCCCCAACTCCTGCGATCGGCATACAATCTACCCTTGAACCCATAGGTTGCTGCTAGAAAAAACGCGCCTTCGATCCGCGTTTCTTCTTTTTTCAACATGGGTTTGGCAATCATGATGGTCGTATCCATATAATGATGAAATGCTTCATCATAACTCGTGTTGTTTTCGTTGGGCAGCATCTTCCACCACTCATTCAGTCCCAGCAAAAAATAGGGCAACGGGCTGTGAGGGTATTTTTGTTGTAGCCAACGATATTGCCTGGCCGCCTTATCAAAATCAAAATTGTACATAGCATCCATTGCCTCGGTTGACTCAATCTGAACATTCATATCAGAAATGAGCAATTCAGTGCTGTCTGCCGAATGGCCGAACAGATTAAATGGGAGAGCGAATAAAATGGCAGCAATATACCCTTGCATGAGATTCAAATTTATCAAACCAGTCAGTATTCCATCAACAAATTTTTCTTTCAATTTGTCCTTAGCCTATGAGATGTCCTTTATTTGCCATTATGAAAACACGTATTGATCGGGTATTTCATCAGTTGATCCAAACCGACACCATCATATACTTTCTAGCGATTAATATCCTTACTTTTCTTATCCTATTTGCCAAAAAGAGTCTTATTGAAAACGAAACCATTGCGTTTCAAATTTTACAGGAAGAAGGAAGATTCGGAATTTATTCGATCTTCAATTCTCTACAATTTTTAGCCATCCCAATTATTTATCTCTATAAATCCACAATCATCGGTTTCATTCTTTGGATAGGCGCCTTCATGTTTGGTTACAAGATCACCTATAAACAATGCTGGAAGATAGCTCTCATTGGTGAGACCGTATTCCTCTTACCGGAGATTATTAAGGTTTTCTGGTTCATCTTACGTCCAGATGATGTGAACATCTGGCAGATACGCGCCTTCTATCCCCTTTCTATAATGAATTTTTTTGATTATCAGACCCTTCCTGCCCAGTACCATTATCCACTTAAAGCTTTGAATGTTTTTGAGGTCATTTACTGGTTCGTCCTGGTAGAACTTGTACACAGCACAGCATCAAAACAGCGGAGTTATGCCGTTGCCATCGTCTTTCTATCGTATGTCCCTTTGTTTTGGCTGTGGCTTGTATATTACATCCTTGTGTATAAATAGGGTACTCTGAACGACGTTTGGTTGTGTAAGAAAATATAAAGATTGTTCCCAAACATCGCCTTCGCATAGCCTCTACGGCGGAGCAACGCTGGTCAGGCTCTTACTTTTTGTCTTAACCCGCGTTATTCATGACACTTCCAAGAATAATGATTTAAAATGGTTGATAACTATTGATTATTAATTGCTTATGAAAGGGTTAACCCTGCATATTGCCTAATATTGAACTCCCATATTTGGGTATTACGTTTTTTATAAATAACGTTTATCTGAAACCTAATGAACAGATTATCAATCATTTAACATTGGGTAGCCCGCTGGATGGAATATTCTGTTGAATTTTCCGGGTTAAAACAAAGAGTAAGCGAAAAATTCAAGGTCAATAGAGTATCGACGTGCAAATGTTTTTAACAAATTATTCATTTACACCTGCTCTTACCAAATTGAATTATAATCAACCACTAGTTCTCAGATTAATCAGATCTGATGTATACATAATTTTTTACTTTTTCCGCAGAAACTACATAGAACATGTTAAACTTACAAACTTCCCATTCTTAAGTAGAGTTAATTTTGGTTAAACTCATCTAAATATCTAATCGAAAGATTACATTTTGCTACTTTCGCCTTCTGATCCAAATTTTATGAAATTTAGAACAATCAATAATATTTGTGGGTGGACGGTGTTCGTGATCGCACTGATCACCTATGCCATTACCGTGGAAGATACGGCCAGCTTCTGGGATGTCGGTGAGTTCATCGCTGTATCTTACAAGCTAATGGTTCCTCATCCTCCCGGAGCTCCATTTTTTCTCCTCCTTGGCAGGTTAGCCTCATTTTTAAGTATGGGTGACCACACTCAGGTAGCTTATTGGATCAATATGTTAAGTGTACTTGCCAGTGGGTTCACCATTATGTTTATGTTCTGGAGCATTGTGCTGATCGGCAGAAAGCTTATTGGGGTGAAAATTGGATATGAAACTCCTTCTCAGCAAATTGCCCTGGTTGGCGCGGGCCTCGTTGGTGCACTGGCCTTTACCTACTCAGATACGTTCTGGTTTTCGGCTGTTGAGGCTGAGGTCTATGCCATGTCATCCTTTCTCATGGCATTTATAATTTGGGCTATGCTGAAATGGGAACTGATCAAGGATGAAAGCCGGGCAAATAGATGGCTTGTACTCATAGCCTATATTATTGGATTATCCATTGGGGTCCATCTGCTAAACCTGGTGGCTATCCCGGTTTTAGGCCTCATATATTATTTCAAAAAATATCCTGCCATATCAAGAAACGGGGTGTTACTCACCCTGTTGATCAGTGGATTGATAATCCTTATAATCAATGTCGGGATCATTCCAGGACTACCATCACTGGCTGGTAATTTCGAAGTGTTCTTTGTTAACAACCTGGGCTTACCATTTGGTTCGGGAATTATTTTCGTGGCTCTACTTGTCATAGTAGGAGTTGTTTATGGCATTTATTATTCCCAGTCCAGGGGAAAGCCCATTCTGAATACCATTATGTTATCGTTGGCTTTCATTTTGATAGGATATTCATCTTATTCTCTGGTCGTTATTCGCTCTTCATTTAACCCGCCGATTGATGAAAATAATCCGGATAATATCATGAATGTAGTGTCTTATCTGAAACGTGAGCAGTACGGTAGTCGTCCCTTGCTTTATGGCCAGTATTTTACGGCCAAAGTCATTGATCAGAAGAAAGGATCGCCAACATATGTTCGCAAAGGAGATAAATATGTGGTCAGTGAATATGGAATAAAAAATATATATGATCCCAAACAAACTACTTTGCTGCCCAGGGCATGGTCGAGTGCACATGCTGCTGCCTATCGTGAGATTATGGGGTTAAGACCGGGTGAAAAACCTACCTATGTAGAAAATATTATGTATATGCTCAACCAGCAAATGGGCCATATGTACTGGCGTTATTTCATGTGGAATTTCGCTGGTAGAGCAAGCGATATTCAGGATGCTTCCTACCTTACCCCTTTTGATGCTTTCAAAAAGGTTCCTGAAAGTATTGCCAATAATAGAGGAAGGAACAACTACCTGATGATCCCTCTTCTTCTGGGATTGATAGGCATGATTTTTTGCTATGCAAAAGACCCTAAGCAGTTCTTTATTATTTTCACACTGTTTTTCCTGACCGGTCTTGCCCTGATTGTTTATCTGAATTCTCCACCCACCGAACCAAGGGAGAGGGACTACATTTACGTTGGCTCTTATTATGCGTTTGCTTTTTATGTTGGATTTGGAGTTTTAGCCCTTGCAAGGGGATTCAGCCGCTGGATGCAACCACGGTACGGTGCCATCGTTTCCACAGTGCTGGCTCTTTCAGCTCCACTACTGATGGCCACTCAAAACTGGGATGATCACGACAGGTCGGACCGATTCTTCTCAGTAGATTCTGCTAAAAATTTTCTTGCTTCCTGCGCTCCTAATGCTATTTTATTTACCGGAGGAGATAATGACACTTTCCCTCTTTGGTATGTTCAAAACGTAGAAGGTTTTCGGACCGACATTCGGGTGGTAGTACTCAGTTATTTCAACACCGACTGGTACATTGAACAAATGACAAGGAAAGAAAATGACTCCAAGCCATTCCCTTTCTCTCTCACCAAGGAAGATTTCAGGCAGGGAGGCCCCAATGACATGATTCCTTATGATCCTAATTCAGGGATTAAGGGGGCAATCAATCTTCAACAATACCTGAAATTGCTTAAGGAAAACCATCCTCAATTGACCTATCAAAGTGTTTTTGGACCACAGCATCTTATCCCCAGTAAGACAATGTTTCTCGATGTTGACACTGCAGCCGTCCTAAACAAAGGAATCATCCCAGACAACATGAGATCACTATTGGTTCGAAGAATGCAGTTTAAAATGAAAAAGAGCTATTTGGAGAAGAAGGACCTTATGGCTTTGGACCTGATAGCGACCGCACAATGGAACCGGCCCATTTATTTCAACAATACCTCCCGGCAGGGAATTGGCGTCGATTTCGGACCTTACCTGGTCCAGGAAGGGAATGCTTTTCGTCTTCTACCAGTTCGGAATCCAAACCAGTCTGTAGACTTAGTCAATAGTGACATCATGTATGATAACCTGATGCATCATTTTTATTACCGCGAACTGGACAACCCCAAGGTCTACTACAATGAGGACTATCGAAAATTTGTACTCAACCAGAGGGCAAGTTTCAACGTACTAACTGCAACATTGATCAATGAAGGGAAGGATGAAAAAGCCAGGGAAGTAGTGATGAAAAATCTGGACTTGATGCCAGACAACTCTATTCCATTTGATTATACCACTGCTTCAACGATCGAGTATCTGTTTATACTCGGTGAGAAAGAAAAAGCAACAGAACTCGCGAAGATTTTAGGTCGAAGAGCCAATGAAAAAGTAGCTTACTACATCGACAATGACAATAATATCGGCTATGAATTAAATATGAACCTCGTCGTTCTGAGGGATTTAGCGGAAACTCTCAACAAATATGGCGTTTCGGATCTGGCTGAGGAATTTAGTAATGATGTGAATTCACACTACGACGCTTTGCAGATGTATCGTAGCCGCTAATGAAGTACACAGAACAAATCAAGGGAGGTTTCCGGTGAGTCTGAAAGGTAGTAATCTTTATGGGTAATGCCCCTTACAAGCTCATCTGACTGATGCTTTAATTTGTTTCGATTGATTCTGTTCATCCACTCATATGGTATTCGTAACCATGCTGCCGGCAGTCGATGTTGAAGATCTAATACATCAAATCGCATAAGCTTGTTAACAGAAGCCTTGTTTCGTTCATAATATTCCATTACCCGACGGTTCCCAGCTATTCCATTCACAGTAACATGTTCAAAAAGACCAGAGCATAATTTCGTTAATTCGGCTTCTGTATATTCCCGTACATGCCAGGGATTTCGGCTAAGAGACATGGGCCCATTAGGTGTGGTCAGAATTGCTTTACCTCCAGGTGTTAATACCCTTTTAATCTCCTGAAGGAAGTCGTGGTCATTCTTGATGTGCTCAATTACCTGGAAGGAGACCACTGTATCAAACGTCTTGTCATCAAAAGGGAGGGGTGGTACAGAGGCCTGCAAGAAAGTGGATGATGGATACTGTCCGGCCAATCGTTTGATCAATGCTTTGTTTTTATCCACTGCTGTATAATGTGTTGCCCTCGGGAGAAGATAATCCACACCCCTTCCTTCTCCACATCCTATTTCAAGCAGTCGCCCATTAACCATGCTAACCGTTTCCATATATGGTTTTAATAATCGCTGGTGTATCGGATTGTCAGATGGTATAAGATCCGAAGTGATTTCAGTAGAATAGACGGCCATACTTGTTTTAAAAAGGGCAAATGTCGTAAATAATTTAAACGAAGGATTTATCTTAATTCTATATTTGTTATCTTGACACAACACCATTTGGCTAAAGATTGAATTCACTTACAAAACGGATCTTTTTTACATGCTTTTACCTTCCCTTCCTGGTAATATCCTTGCAAGTATCAGGGCAAAGTGCCTTATCTGCTGTTGATCTGCATTATCTCTACACGAACGCACATGTAGCCGAGTTCAGATCCCAGTCAATCTCAAAAGACACCACCTCACTGGTGATGTTCCAACTGGGAATAACCAGTGATTCACTCGCCAGGCTTGCAATCAGGTATTATTTAGTGTCTTCCTTCGACAACCGACCGTCCACACTTTTGACAATTGCCGATATGGGAAAGTATTTACAGACATCCGGTGAACAATCTTCGGTATATGCCATGGGGATTGATAACAGAGGTAAGAAGAAACTTGTGCTTATTTTGGAAGATACTCTATCGTTAAACTCTTGGCAGTTACCTGTAAACCTTGCCTATGGGAGCACTGGAGAGTCTCCCAATATTTTTCTGGGTAAGATCACAAAGAACGTTCCTATACTGGCTGGCAGTGTACCTGTGGCTTCCCGAGTAAGGATCAATGCACTTTTCTCTGTGGGCCACCAGTATGATATCGATTATTATGATCATCATTTTTTGCCGGCCAAACCTCCCATGGCGAATAACGACAAACCTGCGAACGTACCACTGACCATTGATTCCACTTTCACCGTTTTTCAACTTGACACCTTTCAATTCGAGAAAAATGGTCTTTATTTTATCCATGAAAAGGACTCGAAAGTAGGTCTTTGTATTCGAGCAGAAGCATCTTATTACCCTAAACCAGGGAAAATAGAGGACCTGGTAGAATCTCTTATTTATATCGCCTCAAAGGAGGAATATAAAAAGCTGACCACTTCATTTAAGAAAAAACAATTGTTTGATGAGTTTTGGTTGAATAACGCTAAGTCTGAAGAGAAAGCCAGGAGGGTGATCAAAGAATACTACAAGAGAGTAGCCGAGGCAAACCGCTTGTTTACAGATTATAAAGAAGGTTGGAAAACGGATAAGGGTATGATATATATTATCTATGGGCATCCGAACCGGGTGTTTATAAATGACAATGAAGAAATGTGGATCTACAATAAGACCTTCCAGCTACCTCGTACTTCATTCGTGTTTAAACGAGTAAATACAGCCTTCAGCAATCATTATTATGTTCTGGACCGACGCCCTGAACTTCAACTTGCATGGTTTAGAGCAGTAGATCTTTGGAGAAAAGGGAAAAAAGATTTTTAACCATGCCCAAAAACCAAATGATCTATGGACGGCGGCCTGTTATTGAAGCCATCCGTGAAGGAAAATCCATTGATAAGATATTCATTCAGCAAAAAATTAAAGGAGACCTTGCTACCGATTTATTTGCTGAAATTAAAAGGGCAAATCTTCATTTCAATAGTGTGCCGGCAGAAAAACTCAACAGAATTACTAAAAAAAACCATCAGGGTGTGGTCGCCTTCATGGCTGCCATTGAATTCAGCTCGCTTGAACATATTATCGATCAGGCCTTCGGCCAGGGCCGACAGGTCCTCCTATTGGTGCTAGACGGAATCACGGATGTACGCAACTTTGGAGCGATCATTCGATCGGCTGAAGGAGCAGGAGTAGATGCGATCATAGTACCGGTGAAGGGATCGGCACAGATCTCTGCTGACGCCATGAAAACCTCAGCCGGAGCGCTGAACATGGTCCCTGTCTGTCGATCAAACAACCTCCTCAAAGAAATCGAATTACTAAAACAGAGTGGTATAAATATCATTGCATGTACCGAAAAGTCTGATCAGTTGATATATCATGCAACTTTTGACACTCCAGCCGCCATTATTATGGGCTCTGAAGAAAAAGGGATCAGCAAAGAAATCCTGGCGTTATCCGACCAAATGGTAAAAATACCCATGCGAGGTAAAATTAAATCATTGAATGTAGCCTCCTCTGCAGGGATAATTCTTTATGAAGCGTTGAGGCAACGCTTATAAGTATTTCTTCGTTTTTCCTGATTTCAAATCATTTACAATGGATTTCAGGCTCCGGTCAGCGTATGCCTTACTGATCAACAACGCATTGTCAACATCAGCTACCAGACAGTCTTCTAACCCATTCAAAACGATCAGTTTTTCTTTATCCCCTTTCACAATGCAATTAGATGAATTGTATAAAACGGCATTTCCCAAGATCACATTCCCATCCTTATCGCGTTTATGGAGATCGGGAAGAACATCCCATGATCCAAGATCAGACCAGCCGAAATTCCCAAGGATAACACTCACATTTTTAGCTTTCTCCATGATACCAAAATCAATAGATAAATTCCTGCATTGAGAATAGGCCTTTTCAACGTCCTTTTCTTCTTTGTCAGTGAAATAACTTTTCCGTGCAGTCATAAACATCTCATCAATCTCCGGCAAGTGCTTTTGCAAAGCCCCAAGAATAGATCCCACAGACCATATGAATATCCCCGCATTCCAAACAAAATCCCCACTTTCGAGGAATTTCTTTGCTAAACCTAATTCCGGCTTCTCAGTGAATGTCTTCACCTTCTTCACAAAACGCTCTCTTCCCTCGAGATACTGAATATAACCATATCCGGTCTCAGGTCGATTCGGCTTAACCCCAATGGTCACCAATCTTTCGTCCGAAGAAGCAACCTTCACCGCTCTTTTTATTACTTTAAAATATTCCTTTTCCTTAAATATCGCATGGTCAGATGGGGACACGATCATGGTGGCTTCCGGATGGCTCATGGCAATTTTATGGCTGGCATAAGCAATGCAGGGAGCAGTATTTCGTTGAAACGGCTCTAATAACAATTGGTCGTCATCAATTCCTGGTAATTGCTCATGGATGAGTGACTTATACTGTTGACTGGATGCGATCCATATATTTTTCCGATCCACTATATTTGCAAACCGATCAAAGGTCATCTGAAGTAATGACTGACCGGTTCCCAACACATCAAGGAATTGTTTGGGCTTTTCATTCCGACTGAAAGGCCAAAACCTTGTACCGGAACCTCCAGCCATGATCAACACATAGGTGTTTTTCATTTTAGTTGAGATAAATTTTGAAAGAAGTTTTCAGATTGTTTCTTCATGAAGAAAAAAGATGGATAAAAACCAAACAACACCACATAAATGTTAAAATTTGATTATCTTCATGTTAACTCCTGGGTTTCTTTGGAATTAATTACAAAGATATGACATTACATAGATTGAATCACGACAATTAATAGTTCATGGAGAAGTTGGCGGTGAAAGAGGATAAGCTCAAAAATGCTCTGAAAGAGATTTTTGGTTTTAGCACCTATCGTGGTAATCAGGAAGCTATTATAAAAAATATATATCACGGAAAAGACACTTTTGTCATTATGCCTACGGGTGCTGGCAAGTCCCTGTGTTACCAACTGCCAGCAGTAGTTATGGCTGGTACGACCGTGGTGATCTCCCCGCTGATCGCTTTGATGAAAAACCAGGTGGATCAGATGCAAGCCAATGGGATAAATGCGCAATTCCTGAATTCGACATTATCCAAAAGTGAAGCCAAACGGGTCAAAGTTGGGACTCTAAATGGCGAAGTCAAATTACTTTATGTAGCGCCGGAGTCCCTCACAAAAGAGAGCAACGTAGAATTTTTAAAAGAAGCTAATATCTCATTTGTTGCTGTTGATGAAGCACACTGTATCTCCGAGTGGGGCCACGACTTCAGACCCGAATATCGAAAGATCAAATCAATCGTACACCAACTTGGCCAGTTGCCCATCATTGCTCTTACGGCGACTGCAACACCCAAGGTTCAGCTTGATATTCTCAAAAACCTTGAAATGGAAGATTCGGCCATTTTCAAATCATCATTCAACCGAGCTAATCTTTACTATGAAGTAAGGCCAAAACTGGATATCAAGAAGCAACTTATCAGGTTCATCAAAGAGCATAGATCCAAATCAGGAATCATTTATTGCCTGAGCCGTAAAAAAGTGGAAGAAGTTGCCGAATTCCTTTGCGTCAATGATGTAAAAGCAGCTCCTTACCATGCAGGCCTTGAGAGTACGACAAGAATGAAAAACCAGGACGATTTTCTGAATGAAGAAATAGATGTCATTGTTGCTACCATTGCTTTTGGTATGGGTATTGACAAGCCTGACGTGAGATTTGTGGTGCACTACGATGTTCCTAAATCCCTGGAGGGATACTACCAGGAGACGGGCAGAGCAGGAAGAGATAATATCAAGAGCTATTGTCTCATGTTCTTTAGTCATAACGACATTAACCGCCTGGACAAATTCAACAAAGATAAACCGGTCCAGGAACGAGATAACTCAAGGGTGTTACTGGAAGAGATGACTTCATATGCTGAGTCAGCCGTATGTCGGAGAAAGCAGCTTTTACATTACTTTGGAGAGTCTTATACCGAAAACAACTGTGAGCAATGTGATAACTGTCTCCACCCCAATGAAAAATATCAGGGAGAGCAATATGTTAAACTTGTCCTTGAAACAGCTCTGATGACCGAAGAGCGATTTGGCATGCTCCACCTTGTGGATGTTATTACTGGAAAAAGATCGGAATATGTGGAAAGCTACAAACACTATGAATTATCCCAGTTCGGAAAAGGAAATGAGCAAACCGAGGATTTTTGGAGATCAGTAGTAAGGCAATCACTTCTTAATGAGTTTCTCATCAAAGACCTCCAGACCATTGGCGTGTTGAAAGTAACTGATAAAGGCCGGGCATTTTTGTCTGACCCCTACCCTGTGACTTTGTTCAAGAATCACGACTATGATAATCTGAAAGCAGAGGATGAAGAAGTGGATCACCAGGTGGTTGAAGCAACCGCTTATGATGAAACTCTGTATGAAATGCTGTTGACACTAAGAAAGGAAGTAGCCAGACATAAGGGTGTTCCTCCTTATGTGGTTTTTCAGGAACCCTCTCTAGAAGAAATGGCGACCACTTACCCATGTAACTTGGATGAATTACAAAAAGTTAATGGTGTTGGGCGTGGGAAAGCCCAAAAATTTGGAGAAGAATTTGTCAATTTGATTGCTTCTTATGTTGAAGATAATGACATAATTACAGCCTTTGATGTTACTGTAAAATCTGCTGTTAATAAATCAAAAAATAAGGTATTTATTATCCAACAAATCGACAAGAAATTAGATCTGGATGAAATAGCTGAAGCCAAACACCTGTCCATGGATGAATTACTTTCTGAAATTGAACATATTATTACCTCTGGAACCAAACTCAACCTTGATTATTATATCAACCAGATCCTTGATAAAGACAAACAAGACGACCTTTACGACTACTTTTTAAATGTCGAAGATGATGATATTGAAACTGTAATGGAGGATGAAGACATGGAAGAGTTCTCCGAAGAAGAAATCCGTCTTATGCGAATTAAATTTCTCTCGGAATACGCCAACTAACTGAACCCAAACGATATTTGTCCTAAAGTATCCTGCCAATGAAAATTTTAATTATCGGCTCCGGGGGAAGAGAGCATGCCATAGCATGGAAAATAAAACAAAGTCCTTTATGTGACTCATTATTTGTAGCCTCCGGCAATGCCGGGACATCCACAATCGCTACCAACTTGCCCCTGGATATTAATGATTTTAGTATGATCTCTGGACTTATCAAAGAACATGAGATCAATCTACTGGTCATAGGACCTGAGGCTCCATTGGTTTCAGGCCTTAGGGATTACCTTGAAGGGGAGCCCGCCCACTCAGACCTTCTCATCATTGGACCTGGAAGGGTTGGAGCTACACTGGAAGGAAGCAAAGTATTTTCGAAATCATTTATGCAGCGATATGGAATACCTACAGCCGGCGCCAGGACCTTTAACCGGGAAAACTTCGATGAAGTAATGCCATATTTGAATAGCCACACCACTCCTATTGTGATTAAAGCAGACGGACTTGCTGCAGGCAAAGGTGTCATTCTGGCTGATTCTGTAGAAGAGGCCTACCGGGCCATACATGAGATGTTGTTTGAAAATAAATTTGACAAGGCAGGAAATACCGTGCTGGTAGAAGAATGTCTTCATGGGATAGAGGTTTCAGTATTTATTGTCACCGATGGCACAAACTATGTGGTTTTACCTGAAGCGAAAGATTATAAACGTATTGGAGACCAGGACACCGGTCCGAATACTGGTGGGATGGGGGCTGTATCTCCCGTGCCTTTTGCTGATCAATTATTCTTGAGAAAAGTAGAAGATCAGATTATTCAAAAAACCCTTGAAGGGTTAAAAATGGAAAACATCTCTTACCAGGGATTTATGTTCCTGGGGTTAATGAATGTTGCCGACGATCCTTATGTCATTGAATACAATGTAAGAATGGGAGATCCGGAGACACAGGTAGTACTACCGCGTATCAAAAGCGATATGGTTGAAATGCTTTTAGCCACGGCACAAAACAAACTCAAGAATTTCGACCTGGAAATCCTGCCTGATAGTGCCACTACTGTGGTGGGCGTGGCTGGAGGGTATCCCGGATCATACGAAAAGGGTCATCTTATTTACGGACTCAATGAAGAACATGAAGGCATCTGCTTTCATGCCGGAACCAGGCTTAGTGAAGAGGGTGTCCTTACCAATGGAGGTCGGGTGCTGGCGATAACAGGAATGGGTGCCAACATAGATGAAAGTATCAAAACGGCCTACTCTGGAATGAACAATATTGACTGGCAGGACAAGTATTACCGAAAAGATGTTGGTCAGGACCTGCTTCAGTTGACATGATATCTATTCACTCAAAAAACTTCAGATCCATGGATTATACCTTCCTGCAAGAGTATAAGATAATGGGAGATTGTTTGTATCTTGGAATTTTACTTTAATCAGATGTCATCCTGTTCAAACTGCTCTTTAATCAACACCAAGAATCAGAAAGGATGCCAACAAAACGGTGGGTGTCTAACAGGTGGATGCAATAAAAAGAATGTTTTCGACTGGCTATCCAACATGCAGCTCCCGGCCGAACAGCAATTTGATGTCGTAGAAGTCCGGTTTAAAAGTGGGAGGAAGGATTTCTACAGGAACAAGTCCGGCCTTCCCCTGACCACCGGCGATGGAGTGGTGGTAGATGTGCCTAATGGCCACCATCTGGGCTACATTTCAATGCAGGGGGAACTGGTACGCCTGCAAATGAAAAAGCTTAACGTCAATGATGACTCCAGCATCCGTCAAATTTATCGAATGGCTTCTTCACGTGATCTGGAGAAGTATGAAGAGGTTAGAAACCGCGAGATGACGGCCCTTTATCGAACCAGGGAAATTATTAACTCGCTGGGTCTTCAGATGAAGTTGACAGATGTAGAATTTCAAGCCGACAACACCAAGGCTACCTTTTACTATTCGGCTGAAGATCGGGTGGATTTCAGAGAGCTTATCAGAGTTCTTGCCTCTCAATTTAGGATACGTGTTGAGATGCGCCAAATCAGTCTTCGGCAAGAGGCCGGCAGAATTGGTGGCATAGGTTCTTGTGGGCGTGAACTTTGCTGTTCTACTTGGCTCAATGATTTTAAAAGCGTCTCAACAAGTGCAGCCAGATATCAGAACCTATCTCTGAACCCATCAAAATTGAGTGGTCAGTGCGGGAGGTTAAAATGTTGTTTGAATTATGAATTAGAAACCTATCTGGAAGCCCTGAAAGAAATACCGAAGGTAGAGAAGCCTCTGGAAACACAAAATGGAATAGCATACTTACAAAAAACAGACATCTTTAGAAGTATTATGTGGTTTGGAATGGAAGGAGAGAGTAGTTGGAAGCCTATTACGATTGATCGGGTGAAAGAAATCATTGCCCTTAATGAAGAAGGGATTAAGCCCGAGAATCTAGTGCTTGACAAGGATTTTGAAAGACTTGAAAAAGCCCAGGCCCTTACCAGTAACTTGGAACGCCTTGATCGCAAATATCATAAACGTAAGAAGAAGAAAAAGCGAAATGGCAACAGGAAAACATCTAATCGTCGTGATTCAGGTAAGAATAAACCCAACTCTGTTTAGTCTATGCGTTGGATTTTACCTGGATTAGCGATATGCTTCATGTTATTTTCCTGCGACCCCAACCGGGTCTATGAAGATAATGCTAATCTGCATAATGGAATCTGGCGTGCTGATTCCGCCAAATTTTTCCATTTCAGAATAGACAATCCTAACCTGGAGTACAATATCTATTTCAATGTCCGCAACGGAATTGAATTCCCCCATAGCAATTTATATATTAAATACATTCTCCAAGACAGCATCGGACATCCCCTGGAAGAAGAATTAAAAAATGTCCAGCTATTTCAGCCCAAGTCCGGGTATCCGTTAGGAAGCGGGACTGGCGATCTCTTTGAACATCAATTTAACCTGCTAAAAAATTATCATTTTTCGTCTGCCGGAAAATATTACCTGGGGGTAGAGCAGTTCATGCGCTACGACTCACTCCCGGAGATTTATTCTGTTGGTATCCGTATTGAAAAATGTCGAAATATCAACTAGTTGAGTGATTGATAAACCGTGTTAACTGGGATTCAATCTCTTCCTGACAACTCCAGTATTCCCTGCTAAAGACACCCCGGTAACGCCAGTGTTTCAAGCTTAAGGTAAAAGGAGTATAAACGTGAGCATCTTTAATAGACGGACTTTGAAAATAAAGCTCATCATCCGTGGCCAGTAGCCCGACGTATTCTCCATCATTTTTTATGGTTAGGTCCATAAATGGGAGCTCTTCAGAAAGCTTTCCTATAACTACTTTGTTGGCCTCTGCCCATTTTATCAATCGATCTTTCAAGTACCATGATGCATTCCTCTGATGTCTTTTCAAAGGTTCAGGCCGGTACTTACCCTCGGATACATCAAGGGCGTAAATCAGGTATTCTTTCAACATTTTTGGACCCAGGTTTTTTGAATTATCTACCTTCAATTGCTGGGGCAATATACTGGTAATTACTACTACTTTTTCTCTAGCCCTAGTGATGGCTACATTCAATCGGTTCTCACCATTCACCATATTCAAACTCCCAAATTGCATAATCAGTTTACCTTTTTCATCCGGTGCATAGGCCGTTGAAAATAAGATTACATCCTTTTCATCTCCCTGTATGTTTTCAATGTTTTTAACAATCAAACTTGCTGGTAAAATGAAATTGCGTTTGATGCTTTCTTCCTCCAATACATCAAGGATGAGATCTTGCTGTTTTGCATTAAAGGTGACAATTCCTATCTCTTTCGTAGAATCCTTGTCCAAAAAATCAAAAACAATTCCACATATCACTTGTGCTTCCTGAAGATTAGTATTGCTTTTCCATACTCCGTCAACCTTTATGAAATCGATGGCTGCAGATGGATCATTAAGGCTAACTCTATCCGGAAGCATCTTAAGCTGGCTATTGTAAAACATCCTATTACTAAAATCAATCAGCTCAAGTTTTTTGCTTCTGTAGTGCTCCAGTAGCCGCACATTCTTCAGATATCGGACGGCAAGTTCAAGAATTGAATCGACTTCTAAAGCAACTTCTTCACTTTCTTCTTCTGTCCTGATCAGATAAAGATCGTTGGGCCGCAATTGTTTTTCATCCCCCGCAATCACCAGTTGTTTGCCTCTATACATGGCAGGTATCCCTCGTTCGGTAAAGCATTGGGAAGCTTCATCAAATATTACCAGGTCAAAAAGTTGCTCCATAGGGAAAATGCCGGAAACAGTTTCAGGAGAGGCCATCCAACAGGGCATTAAGTCAAAGAGCTCATCAGAGAAATGGGCTATCACTTTTCTGAGCGGCCAGATCCGACGCTGTTTAGTCACCTGATGTAACAGATCACGATAGGTGACCATGTTGTTAAGACGGTTATATTCGACATTTTCATATGTTCGCTCTTTTACCCTCAAAGACAATATTTCATTACTTATTTTTAACTTACTTCTCACATTTTCCTGGAGTTCACCCTCTATCTGCTTGAATTTCATTGAGGAAACCGTGCGCAAAACAGGGTATTTGGTCTCAATGTGCTCTATCCACTGAAGCCGCAATGAATTCTGGAAAATTTGAACCATATGATCAGCTTCAAAATTTTTCATTTTATCCAGTATCTTGTTAGCAATACTCTTTTCATAGGATGTCATTTCGCTCTGCAGGTTGTCAAAATCACAAAGTGATTCGAAATCACGGTTTAGCACTTGGGCAAAGACCCCCGTCCATTCCGCATCGGTGGTCAACTTGCGAAGCTGCGTTGTTGTGAAGTATAGACTCCATCTCTCCCAATGTTCAGGAATTGCGCTAACGCTGGCAAAGAACTCTTCAAGTTTTGATCTAAACTCTTCATAGCTAAGGCTTTTAACTAGCATTGCTTCTTTTAGTTCCCTAACAGAATTAAAAATTAGCCTGCTACGCAAGGATTCCTTCAATCCGTGAAACCAGTTTTGCACCTGACCTTTATCAAGGTTACCTGTAAAGGGAGGCCCCCACCGTTTATCATTTAACAGAGTCAAATTATGCTCAAGATTGAGCCGGTTGTCTACCCGCTTGATTAGTATTTTCAGTCCCTTTCTTGACGAAGGCAACTCATTGGCTCCCAAGACCTGCTGCACTACCTTACGTTCCCTTGAAAAAAGAATCCACTTGATAAATTTTAATAGATTTCGTCTTGCCCGAATGGCAGACTGAATTGCCTCCTGAAAGCTTCCCAATTGATTTTTTGGGACCGACTTTTCAATACCTTCATTATTAAAACTTTCTATAAGTATGCGCTCATGATTAGACAACCATATCAAATCCTGTTCACTCAAATCGTAATCTGCCAGTGTACGAAACACTTCATACACCGCAGGAATACGGAGCGATGTAAGAAGGGTTTTCAGTTGTTCACGCTTGTCCAGGATAGCCAGGCAGTCTTCCATCTCAATAGATTTCCCCAGGATATTAATTGTTTCTTTTGCTATGGTTTCCCTTAATGCTCCAATATCTGAAAGTATTTCCTGCATGGTTCTCAACATCGTAATGGAAGCATTTACGAATGATTTTCTTTCGAGCAGCGGATAATCATCCACATGAAATTTTGAAGCGTATTGTCCATAACGCTTGATCCGGCTGATCACCTCATGCAAATTATTGAACTGAAAATACCGGTATTCCTGTTTAACAGCCACGGCTGTTTCTTTCATAGAGGAAGTCAAGTACAACTCCTTGACCGAAACACCACATTCCGACTCATCAAATAATGCTGATTTGAATTCTTCCAACTCTTCAGTAAGCTGGTCAATTTTCCACGAATACTGCCCAAAATGTCGTTCCAGCTGAAGAGCATCCAGACTATTAATCGCCAATCGATATTCATCAATATGATCTATCTGGTAAGCAATTTTTTCATATAACTCTTTCCGGTCATTTTTAAAATCATGTACTAAAGCAAGGAAGGTCGTAAGACTTAGCTCTCTAAATCGTTGATAAACGACATCTAGTGCTGCCCGCTTTTGACATACCAGCAAAACTTTCTTGCCTCTGGCCATGTAATCTGCCATCAGGTTACAAATCAGTTGGGACTTCCCCGTGCCGGGCGGCCCATGTACCACCAACGAATTCCCTGACTTAACGGCCTTAATAGCATTTTCCTGGTAAGCATCTACCTTAAATGGCAAAAAGGTTTCATTTTCCTTCACTTTCGTTAAATAATCATACGGGCCACGGGGTTCATCAGAAGTGGTCCTTTCTTCAAAAAAGGCGACAATGTCAGAGAACTCATCATTTTCGATCAGCCTCTCATAGTCTGGTATCAGGTATGACCCGCCTTGAGGGAATATTCCAAGAACCGCCTCAGGGTAAAGCTTAAGTTCACCTGTCTTATGTTCATCGTCAAAAGTCTGTTTGTTAAAAGACTGAAACGAGATCAGCTGGTCTATAAAATTGTCCTGGTTGAAATTAAGCTCAACAGGACTTTCTTTGAATAATGTATATAACCCCGTACGGAAAACCAGGCTGTCCGTATCGAATTCATCCAACACCCTTTCCAGCAATTCATCAGGAATAACTTGCTGGTTATAATGTCCATAAGCTAACAGGAAGGATTTGTTGAGGGTTATGTTCACATCTTCTCTCTGGGTCAATCTCCATTCATTCTTCTCAGAGAGCAATTCCACAGGAAAAAAAATAAGCGGACAGCGTACATGTGTGCCATCTGAAAACTTACCTCTTACAAAAGGCCATCCAACATAAAGATCTTTCGAGCCATGTTCTTCATGTAAATAATCCTCTATCCTATGCAGCCTTTTCAGACGACGACTAAGCAAATTAACATCTTCATCCCTGCTGTCCGCCATTTGACATAATGTTACATTCTGTTTTCGGGCAATAAGATCCTTGATAATAGAAAATGAAGGCTGATTCTGTGCAAAATTGAACGAATGGATGTCAATGAACTGATCCTGCGTCAACCGCCGAAGCAGTAACGAGCGGTTTGTTACAGACAGATTCACCAGCCGATTTAAATATGACTTAAGTACATCACGCATGTTCTAAAACTATAACAATAATTATTTCGATAAGGATTAAAAGAGAACATATGGTTTCAAACGGGAAATTGAGAGAGAATCCAGTGAATTTATCTGATAGAGTTCATTCAACTGTCTAAACTTACCATGTTGTTTTCGATAGGACACGATGAGCCGGGCGGTGGTGGATGTAATATACGGATGGGCCATAAGTTCACCCACACTCCACTCATTAATATTTATTTTTCTTGGCACAAAGGAAGGATCTACAAAAGTAAACTCCGTCATTTTCTTCACTATAGCAGTATCAAGATGGTAAACCTCGTATAGCTGGTCAAGATCAACGAAACCTCCAAGACGCTTCCTGAATTTCAGGATGCGAACTGAGAGTACTGGTCCAATGCCATGGATTTTCATAAGTTCTGATGTGTCAGCCTTGTTAATGTCGAAATGTTGGACAACATGTGTGGGCCTGGTTTTAGCCTGTTTACCTGAAGCAAAAACAGGTTTGGGATTGGTCCTTTTGTTCAGTGTGGAGGGCAACCGGATAAGCGGAGAAACTAAATGAAACATACTATCTGACAGACCATATATTTTCAACAGATCATTCTTCTGATGAAACCTTGCACCGGTATTTCTATATTTTAGTATTCTGTTAGCCACTTCTTTTGAAAACCCAATGGAAGTGAGTTGAGAAAAGGAAGCCGTATTAGGATCAAGAGCAACAGGCTCTGGCTCCGCATATTGAACAGCTTCAGGGACGTGATCAATGATTGCAGCCAGGCTATCCACAAAAACCTGATCTCTCTGACTGGGTTTTCCCATACCGGCAGCCCCTTCTCTGTTGATTAACTTAAGAATGACCATCCCTATAACAATCATCATGATGAGGGTTAAGGTTCCACTTACTTCTTTGCTTGAAGCTCCCAGCCAGGATGTAAATAGGTTTTGGATCTTTTTCTTCACAATCCTTAAACTTAACAAATTACAATTGTGTTCCACCCATATTTTTGGATTGCTTTGTCACATTACATTTGCACGATGACCCGGAACATAATCTTTGCTTTTATGCTATGCCTGATTGCCAATCATCACTGTTTTGCTCAAACCAATGAAAGACAATCGCATGGCTTCAGTGATTTGTTCTATGTGAATGGAAAATGGGGGTGGCAATCGGGTCGAAATCAACAAGGCCTTCCAGCTGTATATGATTCTATTGTGAAAGTGGATGATCGACATTTATTGGTCAGGCGTTTCATCAAAAGCAAGCAACAAAGCCTGTGGGGTCTGATAAATTCTAATGGTAAGTGGTGGGTTAAACCGACCTATATCTCGGTTGAGATCGTTGGTGATAGAATCATTGTTGGTGAACAACGACAAAACTTGATCAGCTATGGTTTGATTTCTTTCGAAGGGCAAATCCTGATCCCAGGTCATTACGAGCATATCCAAAGCATATCGGGAGGAGCATTCGCCGGTTCAAGAGGTAAAATGACTTATTTGTTTGACTCTGACGGTCGAAAAAAACTTGGCTTGGAAGCGGATAGTATCAGCACTGAAGCGGATGTTGTCCTGTTTTATAAAAATGGATTGGCCGGGGTTGTTTTAAGTCCAGTGCAATCTATTGAGCCTCAGTTCGATTCAGTAGCTGTACAAAATGGAAGTATATTGGGGATTAACTACAACCAGTGGACGGTAGTTACCGCGAGCGATAGCCTGAGATTTAGACATAGAGAATTAATCCCCTGGCATAATAGGTATATCGCAGGGAATGGCGAATATTATTGGCTTATCAATAAGAATGACCAGCCATTAACGAAAGGATTTACTTCTATTCAGCCGTTGAACTCAAGATTTGCCATTGCCATTAGGGGAAAGACCATGGGGGTTTTCACTCAAACAGGTGAAGGATTGTTACCGGTGTCCTTTGATACAGTTTTCTACGTCAATGATTTTTTCTATGCCCACCAAATCAATAAATCAAACGGCTGGGCTGTCTATGATACGTTTGGAATAAGAAAAAACGTGCTTGACTATGACCTGATCAGCCCCATGTCTGAAGGGATGATCCCCATCCACAGAAATAAAAAATGGGGGTTTCTTGATCGATATGGTTCTGAAATTATCGAACCTGTTTATGATAAGGTTGATCCTTTTTCACGGGGTATGAGTAAAGTTACTTACTATGGTGAAGAAGGTGTTATTGATAAATCAGGGAATTGGATCGTTCATCCCTCGAACCAGGTCATTCTTGGATATGATCCACAACGTTACCTAAGTAAAGGATATGGACTTTATTCATTAATAAGCCTTAACGGAAGGCTGATTTACTTTTCGAGAAATACACTGATTTGGAAAGATGACCACCTGGAAGAACAAGACAGCCTGGGAAGGATGAAAAGAATAATTGGTATGAATGGCACTATAAATGTTCAGGAAAGGTCAAGCTACCCTAATACGTATTATTCAGAAGACAGAAGTCTTAGACTACACCCGTTCTATAAGAATGGAAAGTATGGGTTCCTCAACAGAGATAACACACTTGTTATCTCCAATCGATACGACAGTGTCAAGTTATTTTCCGAACATAGGGCGGCCGTAAAAATCAATAGCCATTGGGGATATATTGATGAACTTGAGCGGCTGGTCATTCAGCCCACTTATGACTACGTTGGTAAGTTTTATGGAGGTAAGGCCTTGGTTCAGCGAGAGGGCCTATGGGGAGTGATTACTACGGCGGGTAAAGAGATCATTCCCCTGGACTACGATGCTATTCAACCTACATCCTCCGGGAAATATATTGTTTCGAAAAAAAACAGACAGGGTGTACTTGACACAAATGGAGCCAATATCCTGGCCCCTTTGTATGACCTTGTTGAAGAAATTGACGAAAACCGGATAATTGTTGAGAGAAAAACCAAATATGGGATTTCCAACCGTCAGGGTGTACTCATCGTTCCACTGATATATCAAAAAATCATGTATGACAAACCTGCACAGCAATTGCTGTTCTACCAAAAAATATCGACCTATACTCCTCTACGGTGAGTCATGTTGTATCAATGATCGTTTCCATCCAATAATCAGCAAGTCAATCCGGCCCCCCTTTAATATCTCCTTATTAGCATATAGGCTTATTTCTTAGGATCATTTTTCCCTCTTCTTCCCTTTGTTCCTGTCGTTGAATCAGCAATTGAACCCCGCATTGAAGTGTCTGCTTCAATATTCTTCATACGGTAGTAATCCATAATACCCAAATTCCCACTCCTGAATGATTCTGCCATGGCCTTGGGTATTTCAGCCTCAGCCAGGATCACCTCAGCTCGCGCTTCCTGAGCTTTAGCTTTCATTTCCTGTTCGTGAGCAACGGCCATTGCTCTTCTCTCCTCTGCTTTAGCCTCGGCCACTTTCAAGTCTGCCTGGGCCTGGTCTGTTTGTAACTGAGCGCCAATGTTTATTCCAACATCTACATCAGCTATATCGATGGAAAGTATGGTGAAGGCCGTTCCGGCATCAAGACCCCTTTCCAACACTAATTTAGAGATTTTATCAGGGTTTTCAAGCACCTCCTTATGCGATTGCGCTGAACCAATGGATGTGACGATCCCTTCCCCTACTCTAGCAACAATGGTATCTTCACCTGCTCCTCCTACAAGCTGAGTTATGTTTGCCCGCACTGTTACCCGTGCTATGGCCATCAACTGAATGCCATCAGCAGCTACTGCTGCTACCTTGGGTGTAGTAATCACTTTTGGGTTTACCGAAAACTGAACTGCTTCAAAAACATCCCGACCTGCCAGATCAATGGCTGCAGCCTGTTTGAAGGAAAGGTCTATATTGGCCTTATCTGCCGAAACTAATGCCTTAATCACATTAGGAACATTACCACTGGCCAGATAATGTGTTTCCAGATCTGTGGTAGTCACTGCTACACCTGCTTTAGTAGCAGTGATGAGCTGATTCACCACCAGACCAGGGGGTACTTTCCTGATGCGCATAAACACAAGTTCAAAAAGACCAACCCGAACTCCCGAGAAAATCGCCGTGATCCAGAGATTTACAGGTACAAAGTATAAGAAAATGACTACAAATACGATTGCCCCGAAGACAAGTATGAGTAATGGTAATGGTGATGATAAATCCACGGTTATTTTTTTATTGGTTCAACAAAAATTTTTCTTCCTTCTAATTTAATAATTTTAATTTTAGTGCCTGTCTTGATCAATTCGCCCAGGGAGCGTACCTCGAACTCAGACCCAGCAAAATCAGCTTTGCCAATGGGGCGCAATGCTGACCTTGCTTGCCCCCTGTCTCCCACTGTCAATTCAATTGGCCTGTCCTCATTCACTTTGCTATCGATAGCTTGCTTCAGCGCAAATCGCTTCCACGCACCTATCTTAAATGTATAAACAACAACCCCAGCAGATACCAGGGCTGTGATGGCTGTAACAGACCAACCAACAGGAGAACCAAATTCACTAAAACTCCAGCTAATTCCTGCTAACATACAAATAAACCCCAGGATTCCTACGATGGTAGTCCCGGGTATAAATATTAACTCTATGATCACCAGGAGGAGACCAATGAAGATCAGAGAAACGATGGCAATCCAAATAGGCATTTAATAAAATTAGCTTGACCAAAGGTAGTAAATCCCTTGAGTATTATTCAATTAATCAATACGGTTAGACAACGAGTTATATACAATCCCAAGATCGCTGTTAATTAACATTCGAACCTTATTAGGCCCTGATAAAAAAATGCCTGAATCATTTATTTTGTTTACCCGGTCCACCATATAGGATTTGGGCGACCTGAGCATAAGAAGATGTTGAAAAACACCCCTATCGTTTAACTTAAGTACATAAGCATTGTTTCTGTTGACCTCCAGTTGTTTGCGTTCAGTCGGTCGTATGTAGGGGATTTCGTTGCCAAGAGCCAGGTAACCATCCTTGACCCGCAAAATTTTAAGAAGTTCCCCTTTTACATTAAACGTATAGTTCCATTGTGGATTACCAAACTCATCAAGATTAAGAATGAACAAATTTCTATATCGATCAAATTTCAGTTTCTCCTTGTCACCCAGAAAGGCCAATGTAAATGTATTGGTAGTTTCGTCATAGATGATATCACGCAAGAGGCTGTGAGCATCCAATAGCTTGGTGGTTACTACCTCCCCATTCCTTTCCCTGAAGAAAGAAAAAATCAATGAATCCTGTTCATCGGCAAGCCTTGAGTGAACAACAAGGGCAAGACCCTTGGGCGTTAGAGAACCTCCATTAATGTCAGGTTCATCCGGCAGTTTAATCCCGGAATTGGAGCTAATACTAGATCTGAACCAGAGGATTCTTCCTTGAGCTGAAATTCTTGCAACAAATATTCCATCCCTGCCTGTTTTTCGTCTGGGTTTCATTTGACCAGCAACATAAATACTGCCATCGGCAGATGTAAGAACCAATGAGGTTTTTAATCCATCTTTAGAATACACGGAATCCGGGGTAAGGGAAATACGCATTTTATTATATGTTATAGCAAGCTTTTTACCCTTCGAAAGCAGTGACTGATTCGTTCCTGCTTCCAGTTGGTTGATGTATTGATCGGCCCATGATCGAACAAGAGAGAGTTCTGCAATAATGTACTCTTTGAATCCCTCGGGCCCTAAGAAAAATTCTTTTACAAATGCTTTATGCCTCTCGAGATGGTGAATATCAAATCTGATGTAGGCCTCATTGAGAGTACTATCAGCTTGAGAACATAAATGAACCATTTGATTATAAAAATTTAGCTTTCGCTCAATGGAGATCCCCGCTGTATCAAAATAGATGTCTCTCATCTTTTCTTTTAGCAACTCTTGTTTAAATGACTGATAGTATAACAAGGGTGTCAGTGCATTCCGGTAGTCCATTTGCATGAGATCAAACATCAATTCCTTTTCCGGAGAAACGACTTGAAAAGAACTGCGGTCACTTGATTTCTCAAATTCTCTTAAAGCCTGATCCAATTCAAGCTCATTGGCTTCCAATCTGTATCTGAGGGGCTCAACAACTCTTCGAACATTTGACTCAACCGAATCCACCCATGCCCCATAATTCCATAGCTTTACTTCAGGTTGTAAAAAATCAACTTTTGCTACAAGACCATCTTTCCTGAAAATTGTAATTGGCTGTATCAGTATCGATTGTTTTACCGTGTTTATCCGATAATTCGCGGTCTGCTTTAAATACCGGTTCATATAAAAAATACATGAATCATAATTTTGTTTAAGCCTTCCCATTTCATATTTCAGGCTGTCGTCCATCATGAGGTATAGCTCTTTCAAACTTGAATGTTGGTCTGAGATTGTGAAGTATCGTTTTACGGCGCTATCATACATCTCAACACTCCTGGTAAAGTCATTAAAAATAGGCTTGCCTCGCTCAAGAAACTCGGTTACCCTATATTGTTCATCTTCAATTCTACTCAGCACATCTTCAGGAGTAGGATAAACCGTTGATGTAGAATCCAATAATCCAATATAATATAATCCGTTCTTCCTGATCTCCCTGGAATCAACAAGTACGGAAGCCTTGATCAACCGCTTTTCAGCCTCCCGCGCCAGTGCTACTGCAAGATCATTGTCTTTCAAGAGGTTGATTTTCTTATAACGTTCTGTATAAATGAGCGCTAATCGAAAATTGGCATTGGGATGATCCATATGCGTCTCAACAAAATCAGACAGCAACTCAAATTGGGTCTGTTGATCTGCATCAGCTATTTTTGGGAAAATATCTTTATATCGCTGGGAATGAGCAATGGTAGCCAAAAGAACAAACGATATGGTAGCTAGATTTTTCAAAATACTGAAAGCACTTTTAGCTCAACGCGACGATTTTTTGCCCTATTTTCATCCGAATCATTTGGAACAAGCGGTTGTTCTTCACCGTACCCTTTTGCTATAAAACGAGAAAAGGGGATTTGATTATCAATCAAATATTCAACCACACTTTTAGCCCGATCATCGCTAAGGGAGTAATTATAGTTATCTGATCCAATGTCATCCGTATGGGCCGCAATCTCAACCTTTAACTTGGGGTTCTCCCTCATCAGCTTAACTACCCGCTGCAACTCAATAAATGAAGATTCTGATAGCTGATATGAGTTTGTTTCAAAGTTTATATCCTTAAGTGTCAATTTTGCATTCTGCTCCAGTTTCATGAGTTTCATTGACACATTTGTCCCCCCCGATCCTGCATTAACCGAATTCGTTAGATCCAGAACCGCTGAATTGAAGGCATAACCCTGATCACTGGTTGCCTCGATCTCATAACGATCTCCTGTACGGAGACTAACAAATTCATTACCATCAATCTCAATGAGCTCATTTCGGGACTTGTTACGGATCCTTATTTTTGATCGTACCCTGGAATTGTTCTTTAAATCTTCTACACTAATAAAAACCTTGACTTTCACCGGTTGCATTTCAACATCTTTCTCAAACTCTCTGAACATAACCATGCCCGAGTAGTCCATTGAAAAGGAAGCAGGTTTAAAATTTTCCTTTTGAACATCAAATTGGTAGGTTGACCCAAGCGGCAGGGATAGCTGAATATGCCCATCAAGCCTGCTGGTTTTCACTTCAGTCAGAACTTTATTCCTGGTGATGTCTGTTACCAGTACGGATGCTTCCAACGGTTCAAAAAGCTCATTGTCACTCACATTGATGGACACTCGGGTAGAGGCGAATAGCTGTATATTTTCATTAAATTCCTGGTATTTTTTTACTTTACGAAAGTCATAGGGCTTCATAAAGCTCGAGAAACCCTCATGGTTAAACATTATATTATAGCTTCTTCCCGCTGCCAAAACAACGGCATAGTGTCCATCACCAGCGCTTGTTGCCTGCATGATCACTTCCGATGTAAGTGCATCTGTTACCTCAATATTTGCCACTACCCCTTCTCCGGAATCTTCATCCATCACTGTACCGGTAACTACGTTATTCACAAATTGCCTAAAAGGTTCTGGAATGGAAACCGAATAAATATCCTCTTCATTATGAATGTAGTAAAGTTTATCCCCAGCTGCAGAAATGCATGAAAACTGGTCATTGGATACGGTATTGACATACCTTAAAGGTTCAGGAAACGACCAGTTACCAAGAATACCTTTCCTGCTCTGGAATAAATCGTAATCCAGCTTAAGTTCAGAGCGTATGGCTGAAAAAATCAACGTTTTGTTGTCAGCCATAATCCTTGGAGCCTTTGAGGAAAATACATTGATGGGGGGTGGTAATACTCTGGGCTTTCCCCAGGATCCATCTTTTCTTAACTGAGATGCATAAATCTCGTACGCAATGTTGAGACTCCTCCGCACTGCTTTATTTTCAATGCTTTTAACGGATTTTTCTTTAACGAAATACAAAGTTTTCCCATCAGCTGAAATAGAAGGAAAACCCTCGTAATCCGGTGTATTTATGGGTTCTCCAACATTTATTGGAGCAGACCAGCCGCCAGATGTCCGATTCGAATAATATATATCTTCTCGGCCAAATCCACCGTCAAATGATGCGAAAAAATACAGATAGTTGCCGTCAAAGGTCAATGATGGACCTCCAATCAGATCATTCGCACGTCCGTGATGATTTATGGCATCAATCGGTTTAGGGGTGGCCCACACCCCATCAGGTTGGAGTGTGGATTCGAACAGCTTGTATCCATTACCATCCGGACGATTAGACTGAAATATCATGGTGCGACCATCGGCGCTAATGGTTGGGGCAAATTCAACATACTCTTTTGTATTTAGACCTGAGGCCGGTTGATTATGCGATATCGAATCCTGTGCAAACAATGGGATCATGATTGCATTCAGGAGGAACAAACAGACTAGTAATTTGTTCAATGTCATATGCCAATGATCACAAACGCTCCCCAATAATAAGGTTCTTTATGCTTTTCTCTTATTTCGTTCTGAGCTTTTTGAAGAGCTATATGCTTTTCATCACCCTTTAAAAGATACTCGTAGAAATGCTCCATCAACTCTTTTGTTGTTTGATCATCCACTTTCCAAAGGCTCATTATGATGGAGTGCACTCCGGCCACCTGGAATGCTCTTTGAAGTCCATAAACTCCTTCTCCATTCCTGATATCTCCAAGGGCTGTTTCACAAGCCGATAATACAACCAGTTTCGTGCTATCAAAATTTAGGTTCATTGCTTCATATGCTGATAGTACGCCATCATTTAAAGGTGTTCCACTTGTATTGGAGGCCCCACTAAAAAGCAATCCGGCTCTGAACAATGGGTTTTCAAAGGTGGCAGGTTGATCTATCGATCCATTAACTTCAACATTTTTTCTGTCTTGAAGAAAAAATCCATGGGTAGCTATGTGAAGCAATGAGGCTGACCCTTCAGAACGTAGGTTTTTTTCTGATGCCCGTATCCCTGTGAATGACGCTACCCGCCAATCATTCTTCTGTAGCAAATTCCCAATATAATCGATTTCAGCCTGAGTTCCGGGCAGAGGTTGTGTATTTCTGAAATCATAAACTGACCGCTGTACATCTTCATTTGGTTGTGTATCCTGTATCGTATATTTCGGATTCCCAATAAGAATGGCTTTCTTAAAATCCAAAAGTTCTCCTTTTGATGGTTGAATAAGTTCCCGCGTGCTCGTTACATAATTGATTTTATATTTATCCAATATCCTAATGGAATTCCCAGGCACTGGGAAAGTGTTCAGGTTAATTTTGTTATATATGCCATCAGGAGAAATATATAGTTTATTAATTCCGGAAAAATATTTTTCCATTGGCGCCCAATAGTTGGTGTAAGAGAGTTCATCATCAAATTGAAAATTAATTGTGTTGCGGTAGTAACGGTAATACCTGGATTCCAACGATGTTCCTAGATTCATTACAATTAGTTTAGGATAATCAAAGGATGGAGACAAAACTAAGGCAACATACAAAACCGAATCTGATTCAATACTACTGTGGATCCTCATTATTTCCACAGCTCCTTCTTTGTTATTAAGCTTTTTCTGAACATCCTGCCAATGAAGTCGCTTTTTATCGAAAGTGGTGCCAAATAATTCTGACTCCTGAGACAATTCTTTTTCCAATGCGTTAGCCCTTTCTTTAAGCTGTGCAAGATTGGTCCCCTGCTGTTCGAGCTTTTCTTTTGGTAAACTGATATTACTTGCCAATTGATCCTTCAAAGCATTCCACTGATTGAATTTACTAATTAACTCAGTATTTCCACTCCTCAAAATCCGATTTCGAATTTTACTCGTGGCGTTCAACAAGATTGCTTTAGTGGCTAATTGAACATCATACAATTTACCCAGCAGTTCTCCTGATGGCTTGTATTTTGTATAATATGAGATGCAAAATTCCTTATATCGGTTAACTACCGGAGTAAGCCTTGAATAAAAAGCATCTTTTTCATCCTCACTTAACGCGGGAAATATGGAAGCCACTTGATCCAGATAACGATCGATGGCAATTTCAAACAAGTTTAGAGCGGTATCGTAATGTTTCATTCCTTGTTGAACAACAGCCTTACTCACCAAGGTGGAAGTGATCGAAGGATGGTCCTCAGAAAAAACCGACCGACGTATAGATAAAACTCTGTCTAGGAGGCTGTCAGCCTGCACCAGTTTGCCTTCCTTTTGATATAATATAGCCAAATTTTGCAAACTGTTTGCATAACTGGGGTGTAGGGTTCCAAAAGTTGACCGCTGGATATTTACAGCCTGTATTAATTTGTCCTTTGCTTCTTTGTCATGTCCACTTTTCTGAAGGAGCACCGAATAGTTGTTAAGAGAGGCGCCATAATCCGGACTATTGGTCCCAAAAATTTGCCGGTTGGTCTCAACAGTTTTACTAACCATAAGAAGAGCAGAATCAGTTTTACCCATGCTCAGGTAAACAGCCGCCAGGTTCTCCAGACATGATGGGTAAGCCGGGGTTTTCTCCACTCCAACTTTCTCATATATATCAAGTGCCTGTTCTAAAATAACAGCTGAACGAGGGTAATTACCCATTTTTTGATACAGCACTCCAAGACTATTTAGCAGATCCGCATAGGCGACAGTATTTGTTTCACCTTGCGAAACACGAATATCCCTTACTTTAAGCAGTAATCGTTCAGCCTCGACCAAATCCGCCTGATCACTTTTGAGACTGGCTTGTTCCGTCAATAGTACCAAATAAGCCGGATCTTGGTCACTTATTTGCCCAAGAGCCTCAGAATAATAATTTTCAGCTTGTGCATATTCAGCCCTGCTCCGGCTTAACTTCCCGAGTCGTAGCAATGTTTGAATATATAATACCGGGTTATGCGCCAACCCTGACTTTAAGTCCTTCAAGGAATTCTTCACTTGTTCAAAATTCCCGAGGGTTTGCTGAAGCGTAAGCTGATTAAAAACAATCGTCTGATAAAGATTTTTATCCTCGTTCAACGACAATACCTTCGCTTTGGAATAATAGTGGTCGGCATCCTGAAATTTGCCCATGTATTGGTCATGGATCGCTATCATATTGAAAATTTTAGCTTTTTCCTTATTTAGCCAGGAGTGCGGATCTGCCGCCTCCACAGAGGACACCAGCTCAGAACTACGAGCAACATCCCCTTCCATACGATAAAGGGCTGCTAGCTCCATTATGGCTTCAAAGTATTTGGCATCTTTTGAGGAGACATCGACCAAAGCCTTC
>Ga0114931_10000298_pt1 | contig 58022 bp, 56 predicted proteins | sample 2SBtaG_FD_89579 | JGI IMG/M metagenome (GOLD analysis project Ga0114931, IMG submission 89579) | Deep subsurface microbial communities from Kolumbo volcano to uncover new lineages of life (NeLLi) - 2SBTROV14_V59a metaG | ecosystem: Environmental > Aquatic > Marine > Volcanic | place: Kolumbo... | reverse complement strand
GAATATCCACCTGTGCCATCTCCGACAAACTGCCGTAGATGCCGTCGTTGATATAAAGCCGATCGTCCTTACGCAGTTGAATCTGGGTCAGCAGGGAACAGCCAGCGGCGACCAGGGCGCGCCCGGGCTCGCTAAAAACATCGACCGTGGCGGGCAGGCCGATCGCCTTCATGCCGGCGCGGATCGCGGTCATGTAAGCCTCCAGCGGCGGCACCTCGGCGCCGCTATAGGCCGCTGGAAAGCCACCCCCCACGTCCAGGCAATCGATCTCGACGCCCGCGCGCGCGATGGTTTCGCCGGCCAGGACCAGGGCATCGCGGTACACCGCCGGGTCCCGGCACTGGGAGCCCACGTGAAACGACAAGCCAACCCGGCATCCGCGCGCCGTGGCGGCGCGCAGGAGCTCCGCCGCCTCGTCGGGCGGCGCGCCGAACTTGGCCGACAGGTCGTACAGGGCCTCGGCGGAGCGCACCGTCTTGAGGCGCACGATGATCGTCAGATCGCGGCCGCCGGTCTCTTCCAGAACCTTCTCCAACTCGCGCGCGTGATCGACGACGAAATGGCGGATGTCGTAGACCGTATAGGCGGATTCGATGACCGCGCGCCCCTTGACCGGGTGCATGAAATAGGCGTGGGCCTCAGGATGGGTCTCGCGGATCAGCGCGATCTCCGGCAGGGAAGCGGTATCGTAGTGGCGAATGCCGGCGCGATAGATGGTGTCCAGCACCATGGGGTGCGGGTTGCACTTGACCGCGTACAAGACCGTGCCCGGAAACATGGAGATGAAGCGCCGCACCGTCTCGACCAGGACTTGAGGCCGTAGGCAATAGACCGGATAGCTGGGCTTCAGCGCGCGCGCGACGGCGGCCGCGTCGGCGAAATGACGCGCGGCACCCGCCCCTTTGGGCGCCCGCCGCTTCGCGGCGTTTCGTGTGCTTGTCCGAGCCGCGCTCAAGGCCCCACCTCCTTGCCACTCACCGCAGGCCAAGCCGGCGCAGGTGCGCCCGCGCCTCCGGCTCGGCCGCCAGGCGGCCGAGCGCCCGCGCCTCGGTGCCCAACGCGAAGACGCCATCCTTCATATAGGCCTCGTGGTTGCTCTCGATCTCGTCGAGCACGTAGCGATAATTGGCCATCAGGCTGGCGGATTGGCGCAGACCGTGGGGCGACGTATCGCCCATCCAGTTGATGTGCTCCAAGCGCGCGCCATTTTTCAAGTGAAACCTCGCCACCGGGTCGATCGGCTGGCCATCTTCGCGCCGCTCGGTGAAATAACGCGCGGCGAGCCGCGTCATGGGCTCCCGGAGTGCCTTGACAACGACCGGGTCCCGCGCCCACTCCGCCCGGGCCAGGATCGCGCGCAGCGCCTCGGCCGTGTCGTCGCTGCCGCCGAGCGCGCGCACGCCGCCGCGCTGGCTCTCGCTCATGGCCTGCTCCACGATCTTTTCCGGGCACGAGTCCAGCCAGTCGCGCAGGCCGGGAATCGGCGACAGGGTGGCGAAGGTCTGGATTCGGGGCAATTCGGCGCTCAGCCGTTGGACAACGCGCTTGATCAGGAATTCCCCGAAGCTGATGCCGCGCAAGCCGCGCTGGGTATTGCTGATGGAATAAAAGATCGCCGTATCGGCGGCACGCGGATCGGTTTCGGGCGCCGCCTTGTCCAAAAGCGCCTGCACGTTGCGCGCGATACCCTGGACTAGCGCCACCTCGACGAACGCAAGCGGCTCGTCCGGCATGCGCGGGTGAAAGAGGGCATACATGCGCCGATCCGATTCCAGGCGATTGCGCAAGTCGTCCCACGATTCGATCGCGTGGACCGCCTCGTAGGCGATCAGCTTTTCCAGGAGGGAGGCCGGCGAGTCCCAGGTGACCCGCGCCAGGTCGAGAAAGCCCGTGTCGAACCAGGAACTCAGAAGCTCGCGCAGATCGCTGTCCAGGCCCTTGAGCGCCGGGGTCGGCGCATCGACCGTCAAGAGATCGACCCGCAGATCGACCAAAAACTTAATGCCATCCGGCAACGCATTGAATTGCGTCAACAGGCGCACACGGGCAGGCACCGTCGCGTGGCGCAGCCGGCGCCCGGCGCGCAGGCGCCCGTCCGGGTCGCTCGCGTCCCGATAGGCGTCGATGGCCGCCGCCAGCGCCGCCTCGTCTACGTCGAAGGAGGTGGCCAGCACCTCCAGAAAGCGCCGGCGCCCCTCGGCGTCGAACTGTAGGTACGCCTCGCCCAATTCGGCGCTGCGCATACGCGCCGAAACCTCCCCGCCGCGGGCCTCCAGGCACGCCCCCATGAGCGCCCGCAGCGCCGCCGGGTCCGCCTCGAAGTGAGCCCGGGCCTTGAGTCCGATGGTGCGCGCCGCGCTCTGGGCGATGTCCCGCCAAGCGCCGGCCAAATTGGACAGCGTGCGTTCGATCACCGAGTCCTTTTGCTCCATGGGGTTTAGTCCAGTGGTTCCGCCGGCGCCGGCACGCACGCGGAGTGGGGCCGGATAGTCTTGATATCACTCATTTATGAACCGATCGCGAAATCGCTAACCCTCGTGCCGGTCGAATTTCGGTGATGCATATCGGGCCGCGTCGCCATCTACAAGGCGCGGCCCATCATGGCGTTGGGCAACCATAGGGCGATTTGTGGAAAAATGGACAGCAGCACGATACCCAGCACCATGCATAGCATGAAGGGCAACGCCCCCCACAGGATCGTCTGCAGGCGCACGTCCGGGGCGATCCCGTTGATCACATAGAGGTTGAGCCCCACGGGCGGGGTGATCAGCCCGATCTCCATGTTGATGGTGAGCACGACCGCGAACCAGATGGCGTCGAAGTTGGCCGCCTCGATGATCGGCACCAGGGTCGGCGCGGTCATCAGGATCACCGCCACCGGCGGCAGAAAAAAGCCGGCGACCAGCAGAAACAGGTTGATATACGCCATCAGCACCCAGCGGTTGACATCCAGCTCGCCGATCCACGCGGCGAGCGACTGGGTGATGAACAGGGACGACAACATATAGCTGAACAGGGCCGCGGCCGCGATGATGGTGAGGATCATGACCGATTCACCCAGGGCCGCGCGCAGGATGCGCCAGAGTTCCGCCGGGCGGACCATGCGGTAGATGACGATGACCAGGGCGACGCTGAACAAGGCGCCGACCCCGGCGGCCTCGGATGGGGTGGCGACACCCCCATAGAGCACCCACAAGATGCCGGCGATGATCGCCAGAAACGGCCCCACCTTGGGCAATACGGCCAGGCGTTCGCGCAAGGTGAAGCGGGCCACGGCGGACCCGGCGCCGAAGCGATAGCCGCGGCGCGCGGCGGCATACAGGCCCCAGGCGATGAACAGGCCGGTCAGCATGACCCCCGGCAGCAGCCCGGCGATGAACAGGCGGCCGATGGAGGTTTCCGTCGCGATGCCATAGACGATCATGGTGATCGACGGCGGGATCAGGATACCCAGGGTGCCGCCGGCGGCAATGGAGCCGGTGGCGATGCCCGCCGGATAGCCGCGCTTGCGCATCTCCGGCACGCCCATCTTGCCGATCGCCGCGCAGGTCGCCGGCGACGAACCGGAGAGCGCGGCGAAGATCGCGCACGCGCCGATGTTGGAGATCATCAGCCCGCCGGGCACCCGGTAGAGCCAGCGATCCAGGGCCTCGTACAGATCGGCCCCGGCGCGCGAGGAGGCGATGCTACCGCCCATGAGAATGAACATGGGAATCGACAGGAGGGCGAAATTATCCAACCCGCCATAGAGCACGTCGGGCACGATGGAAAGCGCTCCGAGCCCGTCGAACGCCAGCAGAAAACCCACCGCGACCGCGCCCAGGGAAAAGGCGACCGGCGCCCCGGTCAGGAGCACGGCGACCGTAACCCCGGCCACCAGCAGACCCACCTGCAGCTCGCTCACGAGCGCGCCTCGCTCTCGTGGCCGGGCGCGGCGCCGCGGCCGGTCAGGAGCACCAGAATATCGGCGACATATTGCAGGCTCAGCAGGCCGATGCCGACCGGCAGGGCAAGATAGGGAATCCAAAGGGGTGGCGCCCAGACGGTCGCGGCGCGCCAGCCGTTGACCCATGCCTCGTACCACCACACGAAACCGGCCCAGGCGACGATCAGGCAAAACGCGAGCGACACGGCCGATGCGAGCAAGGCCAGAGCCACGCGCGCGCGCCCACCCAGATAGGCGGGCAGGAGATCGACGTTCACGTGCCCGTGGCTTAGCAACAGATAGGGGCACCCCAGGAAGGTCGCCCCGATCAGGCTGAAGGTAACGAACTCGTGCTGCCAGATGGCCGATTCGCCGAGCACGTAGCGCACGAACACAAGCTGGTTGACGACCAGGACCGCGGCCAGCAGGAGCAGCGCCGCGACAACCCCGAAGAGACGCGACAGCCCCCGCACCGCCTGGATGAACTGGGTCATGCTTCCCCCCTCGTCCCTGGCAAGTCGAGGGTTCCCGCGCACGAAAACGAATACGCGGGAACCCTCCCCCAGCAAGACGAGTTGGCGCGCTTAGTCGACCGCGAGCGCCTTTGCGATCAGCTCCTTACCGCCCGGCACCTTCTCCGCGAAGATCTTATAGGACGATTGCTTGGCGAGCGCGACCCACGCCGCCTGCTGAGCCTTGGACATGGAGACGACCTTGACGCCATTCTTCTTGTAAGTATCGACCAGCTTTTGATCGAGGCTCTTGGCGGCGCCGAAGAAATAGTCCTCGGCCGCTTGGCCGGCCTTGGCCAACGCCGCCTGTTGCGCGCCGTTCAGTTTGTTCCAGCTTTTCTTGGACATGAGAATCGGCTCGTACATGAACCAGAGCGCATTCGCGCCCGGCTCGGTCAGGCACTTGACCTGCTCGTAAATGCGATACGAGACGAAGCTGCCCGAGCTGGTGTTGGCGCCGTCGAGCACGCCGGTCTGCAACGCCGAATAGATTTCGGAGCTGGGCATGGCGTTGATCGAGGCACCAGCGGCCACCAGCATCTGCTCGAAGGCCGGGCCCGCGGCACGCAACACCTGCCCCTTGGCATCCGCCGGGTCGAGGATGCATTTTTTGTTGGAGGCGAACCCGCCCGCCAGCCATGCATCCGACAGCACCACGATCCCCGCGTCGTCGATGATTTTCTTGATATCCGCCATGAATGGCGAATCGTTGAGGCGCTTCGCGTGCTCGTGGTTCTTGACCAGGCCCGGCATCAGGGTCGCGCTGAACTGCGGGTGCCGGCCGCTGGCGTAATCGAGCGGGAACGCCGAGATATCGAGCTGGCCCTTGACCATGGCGTCCCACTGCTGCTTCGGCTTGAACAGGGACTTGCCCGGATAGATCTGGATCGTGAGGCCGACGTTCGCGGCCTCCGCCTCGCGCTTGATGATCTGAACCATCTCGTCGCGCACGTCGCCCTTGCCGCCCGGCCACTGGTGCGACGCGCGCAGTTTGATCTCTCCCGCCATGGCCGTGCCGGCGAGCGCGGCAACCAGCGCGATACCGGATACGGCGAGCGAGAGTCTGGAAAGGGTGCCCATGAAATTCTCCTCCCTTGCATGGCCCGGCGCGTCCAGCCCGGGGCCGGCGACCGAGAATTTTTTGCATGGCCCGCCTCACGCCTCGAACGCGAGCCGTTCGCGGGATCGTTGCCCGGTCGACGGTACACCGGACACGCGCGGGTGTCCAGTCATGTATACAATCCTACTGCTTTTGCATCCTTGCGATGAGTTCTTGCATTCACATATACTGGGGCCGCGGACCGACCGGCCCGCGCCCAGTGGAACTCCGGCAAACGGCGATGACAGCTTCCAAAACGATTGGTTCCAAGGCCACGGGCGGTTCCAAAACCACGGGCGAACACCCGCGCAAGCGGTCCACGCGCCGCGCGGAGGAACTGCGCCTGTGCCTGGAAAACGAGATATTCTCCGGCGATCTGCTGCCCGGCACGCGCCTGGACGAGGTCGGCCTGGCGCAGCGCTTCGGCGTCTCGCGCACGCCGGTGCGCGAGGCCCTGCTTCAGCTCGCCTCCGCCGGGCTGATCGAGATGCGCCCACGCCAGGGCGCCGTGGTCGCGGCGATCACCGTGCAGCGGCTGCTACAAATGTTCGAGGTCATGGCGGAGATGGAGGCCCTGTGCGCGCGCCTGGCCGCGCGGCGCATGGCTCCGCCGGAGCGCGCGGCCCTGGAGCGGGCCCACAAGGCCTGCACGCGCCTGGCCCGCAAGGGCGACCCGGAGGCCTACTACACCGCCAATCGCGCGTTTCACGAGGCGATCTACGCGGGTACTCACAACGCCTACCTGGAGGAGACGACCCGCGCTCTGCGCAACCGGCTGTCCAGCTATCGCCGCTTTCAGTTGCGCCGGCCCGGGCGCGTGGGCCACTCGCTCGCCGAGCACGACGGCGTGGTCGAGGCGATCCGCACCGGCGACGCCGAAGCCGCCGCGGCGGCCATGCGCGCCCATGTCGCCATTCAGGGCGACGTTTTTTCCGATCTCATCTCCCTGCTGCCGCCGCGCTACCTGCGGGCGGCCTCCTGATCTTTTCCCGGCGAGCGAGCCGATCATGAGCGACAACCTGTTCGAGCTGTTCCGTGCCTGCTTTCCCGAGGACCGGACGCGCGCCTTTATCGAGACCGAGGACGGGCGCGTCCATACCTACGCCGACCTGGACGCGGCCTCGGGCCGCTACGCGCGCCTGCTCATGGACCTGGGCGTGGTCAAGGGAGACCGGGTGGCGGTGCAGGTGGATAAATCCCCCGAGGCGGTTTTTCTCTATCTGGCCTGTCTGCGCGCGGGCGCCATCTACCTGCCCCTAAACACCGCGTACACGCGCGCCGAGATCACCTACTTCCTGGGCGACGCGGAACCGGCGGCGTTGGTCTGCCGACCCGAGGGCGCGGCCGAGATGGAGGCACTGGCGCGCGAAGCGGGCGTGCGCCACGTGCTCACCCTGGGCGCCGATGAAACCGGGTCCCTGATCGAGCGCGCCCGCGCGCGGGCGCCGTTCGACGGCTGCGTGGCCGTGGCGAACGGGGACGTGGCGGCGATCCTCTATACCAGCGGCACCACCGGGCGCTCCAAGGGCGCCATGCTTACCCATGGGAACCTGGCCGCCAACGCCCGCGCGCTGCATGACATCTGGGGGTTCGGGCCGGACGACGCGCTATTGCACGCGCTGCCCATCTTCCACACCCACGGCCTGTTCGTGGCCATTCACTGCGTATTGCTCGCCGGGGCGCGCATACTGTTCCTGCCGCGCTTCGACGCGCGCGCCGTGGTGCGCCTGCTGCCGCGCGCCACGGTGATGATGGGGGTGCCCACATTCTATACCCGCCTGCTGGCGGAGCCCGGGCTCGACGCCGAGGCGTGCCACGACATGCGCCTTTTCATCTCCGGCTCGGCGCCCCTGCTGGACGAGACCTTCCACGCCTTCCGCGCGCGCACCGGGCATACCATCCTGGAGCGCTACGGCATGACCGAAACCGGCATGAATACCTCCAACCCCCTGGAGGGGGAGCGCATCGCCGGCACGGTCGGCTTTCCCCTGCCCGGGGTCGAGGCGCGGGTCGCGGACGAGGACGGCAAGGTTCTCGTGCCCGGCGAGGTGGGGGTTCTGGAGGTGCGCGGCCCCAACGTCTTCGCCGGCTATTGGCGCATGCCGGAAAAGACCGCCGCCGAGTTTCGCGCCGACGGCTTTTTCATCACCGGCGACGTGGCGACCATTGACGAGCGCGGCTACGTGCGCATCGTCGGGCGCGCCAAGGACCTGATCATCTCCGGCGGGTTCAACGTCTATCCGAAGGAGGTGGAGATGTGCATCGACGCCGTGCCGGGGGTGGACGAGTCCGCGGTGATCGGCGTGCCCGATCCGGATTTCGGCGAGGCGGTGGTGGCGCTGGTCAAGCGCACACCGGGCCACGAGGCGCGCTTGGCCGAGGCGATTGACACGGCCTGCAAGGCGGAGCTGGCGAATTACAAGGTGCCCAAGCAGGTTCACTTCATCGACGAGCTCCCGCGCAACGCCATGGGCAAGGTGCAAAAGAACGAGTTGCGCGCCCACTTCAAGGATAGCTTCGCGAGCGCGGACGAAGCGCCTCGCCCTTAGGTATCCTGGTTCGGCGAAGGTGTGCCGTAGCCGGCCACGTCGGTAGCCGAGGCCAAGCGATATCCCGCTTCCAGCAGATCGCCCACGCCATCGGCATGGGTCAGCCACTCGGCGTGCGCGCGCGCTCGGCGCGCCGTGCCGTCACGGCATGCATCGAGCAGCGCGACCAGCGCGATTTCGTCCCGGCTCAAGCAGGGGCACCCGGGCCAGTGGGTACGAAACGTCCGCCGCGCGTGGCACAGCGCCCGGGTCAGACCAAGTAGACCCGCCATGGCCGCGTGCCCACGGGCCGGCCCAAGCTCGGCCGCGAGCGCATTCCACGCGCAGGCCATGCGCGCCCCCGAGGAGTCTCTCATGCCCGCCAGCCAATCTCGCGCCGCCCGCAGCAACAGGCGGTCCGGCGGGCTCAAATCGGCGGTCGTGCGCGGCGGCGCCGCGTCGGCGAGGCGCCATCGTCGCGCCGCGGCCGCGGGCAGTTCCCGAGTGTCCGGCGTTAGGCTTGCCACCGGCGCTTTACGCGCATCGTAACGCGATAACGAGGCGCACCGCCCGGGTCGATTCCCGGGTCGATTCCCGGGTCGATTCCCGGGTCGATTCCCGGGTCGATATGTGGACAAAGGAACAAACTCCGTAATGAGAATGTGTCGCATTCGCAGTTTAGAATCCTCCGGCGACGCGCGCAAGGCGAAAAGCCCCGCTCGATAAGCCTCACGAGGAAGCCATACGGCATGAACAACGCGGCGATGGGTGAGGCGCGCGGGCAACACCGTGCCTGAATGCCACATCTCACTGAAAGATGGACCCACGCGTCAAGCGCGAGGGCAACACGGGAAAAACGAGGGTGACGCGGGAGAAAAAGGGCCTGCCCGCACCCCATTAATGTCAAAAAGTTCTTTCTCTGACAGACTCTTAACGACGGTTCGCGGCCTCCGGTCACGAAAGCGCGCGTGACTCTTATTCGTATGTATGCTTATCGTACGGGCTTCCGGGATTTTTTTGCCCCGCGAGATAAATCCCAACGAAACGAGGGAGAGGCAGCGATGGGTCGATATCTGCTTGTCGAATCGCGCGATCCATTCGATTCGGCCGACGTTCAAAACGCATACGATCTGGCGTCCGACCTGGCGCGGGACGGACACGAGGTCACCCTATTTCTGGTGCAAAACGGCGTGCTTCCCGCGCGCTGGAGCGGAAAATCCGCGTCGCTCGCCGCGCTGTCCGATGCCGGCGTCGAGGTTCTGGCGGATGACTTTTCCCTGCGCGAGCGGGGCATCGCGCTGGAGCGCCTGGCGCGCGGCGTGGCGCCCGCGCCGTTGGAGGTGGTCGTCGATCACCTGGCCGACGGGCGCAAGGTCATCTGGCACTGAGGCCACCTGGCACTGAGGCCACCTGGCACCGAGGCCACCTGGAACCAAGGGAGGAAAGCATGGCCGACAAAAAAACATTGACCTTCGCCATCATGGACGCGCCGTTCGAGAACGCGCGCACCACCACCGCCATGCGCCTGATGGATATCGCGGCGCGGCGCGGCTACCAGATCAACGTGTTCGCCTACGAAGGCGCGGTATACGTGCCGTTCGCGGCGCAGCGGCAGCACCCGAACGCGGTCCACGGCCGCGACGTGGAGGAAGAGGATCACCCCCTGCCCCGGGAGTGGGTCGCCGCCGTCATGGCCGAGGCGGAGAAAAACGGCGGCAAGGTGGATTGGGTCAACTGTGGCCTGTGCGTGGACGAGCGTGGCGCCGGGGACTCCATACCCGGCGTGCGCCGCGGCACCCCTGGCGATTTCTGGACCATGGCCGGGGCCTCGGACAACACCCTGGTCATTCCGACCAAATAGGGAGGGCGACATGAAGGCGTTGAACATCGTCGAGACCGCCTATCGCGCGACCCTGGAAGAGCAGGACGATCCGGTGGTGTGGATCACCCATGCCATGAAGGGCGCGGGCGCGGATCTCACCGTGCTGCTGCGCGGCAACGCGGTCAACTACGCGGTCGCGGCGCAGGGCGCGCCACCGCTCGTCTTCGGCGCGCGCACGCAGAAGAACGCGCCGCGACTGGCCGAGGCCGTGGCCGGGCTGATTGGCAAGGGAATCGAGGTCTACGCGATCAGGGAGGACATGGTCGAGCGCGGCCTCGACGACGAAACCCTGATCGACGGTCTGATCGCCATCCGCCGGGCGGAGATGCCGAGCCTGTTCGAATCCCACGATCAAGTCTGGCACTGGTAACCCACTATAAGAGGGACAAACTTCGAACGGGTCCATCAGCGCGCGGTCTTGGCTCGTCATGCCGGAAAACGCCGCTCACCACCACCCGTCATCCCGGAAAGCGCCGCCGGGCGCTTATCCGGGATCCTCCTCACGCCGGATCAGGACCAAGATCCCGGCTCTCGCCTTCGCTCGGCCGGGATGACGGCGCTGGTGGCCATGGCTGCCCCGAGACTTGTTCCCGTTGCGCGCGGCGCGGCTAACCCTCCGCGCCCTCGCCTGCGCCGGCGGGGCGCGGGCGCCAGCGCTCGGCCTCGACGAAAATGCGGCGAATCTCCGGGTGCGCCGCGCGAATGCGGGCATCGAGGCGGGCGATCGTGTCCTCGACCTGGGCCGCGGTTAGCGTGTCGGCGAAATCGGCGCTGAGGTTGAGCAAAACGTCGCGGGGACCGAGGTGCATGGTCAGGAGCTCGTTGACCCGCTCGACGCCCGAATCCTCGGCCGCCAGCCGGCGCACATCGGCGATCACCTCGGGCGCCGCCGCCTCGCCGATCAACAGCCCCTTTGTCTCGGAGGCCAGAAACACCGCGACCGCCGCCAGCACCAGGCCGATCAGGACCGAGGCCACGCCGTCGAGCACGGGCATGGCGAGAGCCTCGGCCAGCCACACGCCGACCAGGGCGATCAGCAGGCCGGTCACGGCGGCGGTGTCTTCCATCAACACCGTGAACAGCGACGGGTCCTTGCTGAGCCGGAGCGCCGCGAGATAGCCGCGCCGGCCCTTGCGCGCCCGAAACTCGCGAAACGCGATCAGCCAGGATCCGCTCTCGAACACGATGGCGAGCGCGAGCACGATATAGTTGACGTTGGGGCTGACGATCGGCGTCGGATGGCGAATCTTGACGATGCCCTCGTAGAGCGACACCCCGGCCCCGGTCGCGAAGAGCATGATCGCGACCACGAACGCCCAGAAGTAAATCTCGCGCCCGTGGCCGAAGGGGTGCGCCCGGTCGGGCGGGCGCCCGGCGCGGCGCATGCCGTGCAGCAGAAGCGCCTGATTGCCCGTATCGACGGAGGAATGGACCGCCTCGCTGAACATGGCGGAACTGCCGGTCATCGCGGCGGCCACGAATTTGGTGACCGCGATCAACCCGTTGCCGGCCAGCGCGGCCAGCACGACTCGTGTGGACCCCCGTGACGAACCCGGTGTCGATCCCGATGCTGAACTGTGTGCGGCCATGGCTGTGCCGTGCGGTTTCCGGTTGCGCGCCGGCCGTGCGAAGTGGTTGGCTTCGCTGGCGGACCGGTGCGCGGCGCGGTGCGGTGATAGCTCGCCCGGGCGGCCCGGTAAACACTTAGGACGGCGGGCGGTTGCGATGGGTCGCGCGGTAAAATTCTCTCTCGGCGCGATACTCGCGCTGATTCTCGCGCTCGGGCTGGTCGTGGGCGGCGCCTATTGGTGGATGCTGGGCTCGCTGCCGCGCCTGGATGGCACCCTCGCCTTGGCCGGGCTTGGCGCGCCCGTGGAGGTGCTGCGCGACCGCGACGGGATCGTGACCATCCGCGCCGAAAGCGAGCGCGATGCCGCGTTCGCGCTCGGCTATGCCCATGCCCAGGACCGCCTGTGGCAGATGGATTTCATGCGCCGCACCGGTGCCGGGCGCCTGTCCGAGGTAGCCGGGGCGCGCACGCTGCGCCTCGACCAGTTCATGCGCACCCTCGGTCTCTACCGGACCGCGCAAGCCAACGTGGAGCATCTCTCGCCACCCGTGCGCGCGCTTCTGGACGCCTACGCGGCCGGGGTCAACGCGGTGATCCAGGACGAGGACGCCACCCTGCCGATCGAATTTCAGATCATGCGCTACCGGCCCGAGCCCTGGCGCCCGGCGGACAGCCTGATCTGGGCCCGCCTGATGTCGCTGCAACTTTCCGGCAACTGGTCCGAGGAACTGCTGCGCGCGCGTATCATCCGCCGCCTTGGCCCGGCGCGGGCCGCGGACCTCTGGCCCACCTATCCCGCCGACGGCCCGGTGACACTGCCGGACCTGGCCGGCGCCCTCGACGGCCTGGCCCTGGAGCGCTTCGCCACCCTGCTGCCGTGGTCGCTGGCGCCCAAATTCGCCTCCAACTCGTGGGTGCTTTCGGGCGCGGGCACCTCGACCGGGGCGCCCATCCTGGCCAACGACCCGCACCTGACCCTGGAGGCGCCCGGCATTTGGTACCTGGCGCGCATCGAAACCCCGGGACACACCTTCACCGGCGTCACCGCGCCCGGCCTGCCGATCCCGGTGCTCGGCCAGAACGGCACCATCGCCTGGGGCTTCACGACTACCCAGAGCGACACACAGGATCTGTTCATGGAGCGGACGCGACCTGGCGAGCCCGGGCTCTACGTTACGCCCGATGGCCCGCGCCCGTTCGAGACCCGCGAGGAAATCATCGAGGTGCGCGGCGCCGAGCCCGAACGGTGGACCGTGCGCGCGACACGCCACGGGCCGGTCATCTCGGATGCGATCGCCGGCGACAACCCCGCCGCGCCCGAGGGCACGGCACCCGGGAGCAGGCCAGGGAGCAAAACAGGAAGCAAACCAGGAAGCAAAACGGTCCTCGCCCTGGCTTGGCCAGGCCTGCGCACCGACGACCGCTCGGTGGAAGCGGTCTATTGGATGGGCCGCGCGCGCACCTGGGATGAATTCCGCGCCGCGACCCGCATGTTCCACAGCCCGCAACAAAATATCGTCTACGCGGACCGCGCCGGCCACATCGGATTTATCGCGCCGGCACGAGTGCCGATCCGCAAGCGCGGCAACGGCCAGGTGCCGGTGCCCGGCTGGAGCGGCGACTACGACTGGATCGGCGAGATCCCGTTCGCGGGCTTGCCGACCGCCTTCGATCCGCCTGGTGGACGCATCGTGGCCGCCAACAACAAGATCGTGCCCGATGACTATCCCTACCTTCTGACCGCGCGCTGGGCGGACTTCTACCGCGCCCGGCGTATCGAGGCCCTGCTCGACGACGTGGGCGCCGGGCCGACGTATAGCCCGGACAATGCACGCGTCATGCAACAGGATATCGTCTCCCTCGCCGCCCGTGATCTCCTGCCCTATCTCTTGCGCACGAAACCGACAAACGATCGCGCGCGCGCCGCGCTCGACATCCTGGGTGCGTGGGACGGCTCCATGGACCGGAACAGTCCGGCGCCGCTCCTGTTCTATGCATGGGTGCGGGCGCTGAACCAGGCACTCCTGGCCGACGAATTGGGTCCCGACTTCGTGGATTTTCAGCGCCCCCGGATCGATCGCCTGGTGTATATCCTGAGCGCGCGCCCCGCATGGTGCGACGTGGTTGGAACGGAGCCCACCGAATCGTGCGCCGAAATTATCGGCGCCGCGCTCGACATCGCGCTCGACGATCTTGACGCGCGCTTCGGCGGCGCGCCGGGCGAGTTGCGCTGGGGCGCCGCGCACATGGCGCGTTTCCGCCATCCGCTGCTGGACCGCGTTCCCCTGCTCGGGCGCGCCTTCTCCTACGCGGTGGAAGCCGGCGGCGGCAGCTATACCCTCAACCGCGGTGGGGTCAGCTTCGGCGGCCGCTCGACGGAGGTGTTCGAGGATATCCACGGCGCCGGCTATCGCGCCGTCTACGATCTAGCCGATCCGGAGAACTCGCGCTTCATGATCGCGACCGGGCAATCGGGCAATCCGTTCTCGCCCTACTATGGCAATCTGGCCACGCGCTGGCGCGATGGCGCATACTTCAAGCTCGGGCCGGGTGGACCGCCCCCCGCCCACCGGCTCCTGCTCACGCCCGCGCCCGGGCCCACCGTGCAACAGGATTGACCGCCATGACCATCTCCATCGAGGATATCCGCGCCGCCGCCGGGCAGATCGCCGGCGAGGTGGTGCGCACGCCGCTCGTCCCCGCGCCGCGCCTGGGGCAAATCCTGGGGTGCCAGCTCCACCTCAAGCTGGAGAGCCTGCAATACACCGGCTCGTTCAAGGACCGGGGCGCCCTGGTCAAGCTGAAAAGCCTGACCTCGACCCAGGCCAAGGCCGGGGTGATCGCCATGTCGGCCGGCAATCACGCGCAAGGGGTCGCCTATCACGCCCAGCGCCTGGGCATTCCGGCAACCATCGTGATGCCCGAGTTCGCGCCCTTCGGCAAGGTGGAGCGCACCCGCGCCCTGGGCGGCCGGGTGGTGCTCACGGGCGACACGCTGGATGCCTCCGGGATCGCGGCCGGCGAGATCGCCGAGCGCGAGAACCTGACCTTCGTGCACCCCTACGACGATCCGCTGATCGTCGCCGGGCAAGGCACCATCGGGCTGGAAATCATGGCGGACGCGCCGGACCTGGACACCCTGGTGGTGCCCATCGGCGGCGGCGGCATGATCTCGGGGATAGCGACCGCCGCCAAGGCGGCCAACCCGGGAATTGAGATTTTCGGCGTGGAGAGCGATCTCTTTCCCTCCATGTACCGGGCGATCCGCGACCTGGCGCCGGCCTCGGGCGGGCAGACATTGGCCGACGGCATCGCGGTGAAGAACCCGGGCAAGCTGACCCGGCCGATCATCGAGCGCCTGGTCGCGGAAATTTTCCTGGTCGACGAGGCGTCGGTCGAGGCCGCGGTCTCCCTGCTGATCGAGGAGCAGAAGATCGTGGCCGAGGGCGCCGGCGCCGCCGGGATCGCCGCCATCGTGAACCACAAGGAGCGCTTCGCCGGACGCAAGGTGGGGGTCGTGATCGGCGGCGGCAACATCGACGTGCGCCTGCTCTCCTGGGTGCTGACCCGCGGCATGGTGCGCGACGGGCGCATCGTGCGCCTGCGCATCGGCATCGTCGACCGCCCCGGCGTGCTCGCGCGGGTCACCACCCTGATCGGCGAGACCGGCGGCAACATCATCGAGGTGCATCACCAGCGCCTGTTCTACGACGTGCCCGCCAAGCAGGCGGACGTGGACGCGGTGGTCGAGACTCGCAGCGCCGCCCACGTGGAGGAAATCCTCGAGCGCCTGCGCGCCGACGGCTTTCCGGCGCGGGTTCTGGCGGCGCGCTCCGACGAGGGACTGGTGCAGGGCGCGCCGCGCACCGATGGCTGAGGCAAGGCAATGGGAGACAAAGCCATGACGGCGCCCGTATTCGCCAACATTCTGGAGAGCATCGGCAACACGCCCATGGTCCAGGTCACCCGGATCGACACCGGCCCCTGCCAACTGTTCCTCAAGCTGGAGAACCAAAACCCCGGCGGCTCCATCAAGGACCGCATCGGCAAGTCCATGATCGAGGCGGCGGTGCGCGACGGCAAGCTCGCCCCCGGCGGCACCCTGATCGAGGCGACCGCCGGCAACACCGGCCTGGGCTTGGCCCTGGTCGCCGCGCGGATGGGCTTTCGCCTGATCATCGTGGTGCCGGACAAGATGGCACAGGAGAAAATCTTCCACCTCAAGGCGCTGGGCGCCGAGGTGCTGCTCACCCGCTCGGACGTGGGCAAGGGCCACCCGGACTATTATCAGGACATGGCCGCGCGCATCGCGGGCGAAACCGGCGCCTTCTACGTCAATCAGTTCGCCAACCCGGCCAATCCGGACGCCCACGAAACCACCACGGGGCCGGAAATCTGGGAGTAGATGGAGCACGATCTGGACGCGGTGGTGTGCGGCGTGGGCTCCGGCGGCACCCTGACCGGCCTATCGCGCTTCTTCGCGCGCGTCGCGCCCGAGGCGGAGATGGTGCTCGCCGACCCGGAAGGCTCGATCCTGGCCGACTACGTGCGCACCGGGGAGTTGAGCACAGAGGTCGGCTCGTGGCTGGTGGAGGGCATCGGCGAGGACTTCCTGCCGCCGATCGCCGATCTTTCCAGGGTCAAGGCCGCCTATACGATCCCCGACCGGGAGGCCTTCGCCACCGCGCGCGATCTCCTGGCCAAGGAGGGGATTCTCGCCGGCTCGTCCACGGGCACGCTGGTCGCCGCCGCGCTCGCCTATTGCCGGGCGCAAGAAGCGCCCAAGCGGGTCGTCACCCTGGTGTGCGACAGCGGCAACAAATACCTCTCCAAGATGTTCAACGACTTCTGGATGGCCGATCAGGGCTTCCTGGAGCGCCCGCGCCACGGTGATTTGAGCGACCTGATCTCGCGCCGCCACGCGGAGCACGCGACCGTGACCGTCGCGCCCGACGATTCCCTGCTGGTCGCCTATGGGCGCATGAAGCTTTACGACATCTCGCAGTTGCCCGTGCTCGACGAAAACGAGCGCGTGATCGGCCTGATCGACGAGAGCGATATCCTGCTGGCGGTGATCCGCGACGAGGCGCGCTTCAAGGAGCAGGTCAAAACCGCCATGTCGAGCCGCCTGGAGACGCTCGAGGTGGACCGGGCCATGGACGATCTCCTCCCCATCTTCGACCGCGGCCATGTCGCCATCGTGGTCGAGAACGACAAGTTCCTGGGCCTGATTACCCGCATCGACCTGCTGAATCACCTGCGGCGCAAGATGCGGTGAGGGGGGTGCATGTCGGCGCCAGGGATACGCATAATTGCAAGGCCTGACCCCGAGTTTGGCGTAGCCGTTTAAAGAAGCTCAGTTTTATGGGTCAAAAAGGGTAGCGTCCCCTTTAGCCCACGTTGGTTAGTCATGAGAGGGTGTGAGATATGGCGCGCACGCCGCTGGAGATGTCACCGGAAGAACTGGATGTCATGTACGGGAAGCCGAAGAACCTGTCGGCGGCGCTTACGACCGTCCTAAGCGTCACGTTCAATGAGAACCACGATAGGATAACGGTGGAGGCCGTGACCGAAAAAGACGAGCGGGTGTCGATCACGCTAACTCAGTTAGCACTGCGGGACATAGTTCGACTGTCCGGCGAGAGTTCGGATGCGCCGACGAGGCCGCGCGCCAACTAGCGCTGTGCCGCTCGCCAGGATCTGGGGTCAGATCTTGCAATCATGCATTGGCATCCCTCGCGCGAGTTGAAAAGGGGACGTTACCCTTTTATCCGAAGTGCATTTCCACTATTTCATCTCCATCGGAAAAAAGGGGGCGTTACCCTTTAAATGAGGAAAGAGGCTTCTAAAAGGAAAAAGGGTAGCGTCCCCTTTTTTAAACGAGCGCGTGATCGGCCTGATCGACGAAAGCGATATCCTGCTGGCGGTGATCCGCGACGAGGCGCGCTTCAAGGAGCCGGTCAAAACCGCCATGTCGAGCCGCCTGGAGACGCTCGAAGCCGACCGGGCCATGGACGACCTCCTGCCCATCTTCGACCGCGGCCATGTCGCCATCGTGGTCGAGAACGAAAAGTTCCTGGGCCTAATTACGCGCATCGACCTGCTGAATCACCTCAGGCGCAAGATGCGGTGAGGGGAGGGCATGTCGGCGCCAGGGATACGCATAATTGCAAGACCTGACCCCGAGTTTGGCGTAGCCGTTTAAAGAAGCTCAGTTTTATGGGTCAAAAAGAGTAGCGTCCCCTTTAGTATGGGTATATTTGGACTGTCGAAGCGCGCAGGGAGATTCGCATGCCGGAACCGAAAGACGAGACACTTGAAGCGGTTGATCGATACCTGGAAGCAATATCCGAGCGGAGTTTCGATGGGCTCGTAGCGTCCATGACGGAAGATTGTGTGTTTGAGGATACCGATCCGCGCCCGAACGGTACGAGATATCAAGGCAATGAGGTCATTGCAGAATTCTTTGCCGGTATGGGTTCGGAAGACTCGTTCGAGATTGAAGAGAAATTCATCTGTGGTGACCGTTGTGTGATTCTCTGGAACTATCATTGGGTGAGAGATGGCGTTCGTGGAAACAACCGCGGTGCCGATATTCTTCGGGTTCGGGACGGGAAAGTCTGTGAAAAACTGGCATATACGAAAAACGGCTAGGCGATGGATACGCAAGAAATCATTTTCAAATCGGCGGTCGATTTGGCCAGGATGATCTCCAAGCGAGAAATATCGTCATCTGAACTAATCCGCGCATTTGCCAACCGCATTAACGACGTCAACCCAAAATTACGGAAAAGGGGAGGAAAAGGGGACGTTACCCTTTTATCGTGATTGCAAGACCTGACCATGATCACATGACCCTGCATGATTGCAAGACCTCAGCGAAAAAAGGGGACGTTACACTTTCAATGAGGAAAGAGACTTCTAAAGAGAAAAAGGGTAGCGTCCCCTTTTCGTGTAGTTTTATGGGCCAAAAAGGGTAGCGTCCCCTTTAGCCCGAAAAAGGGTAGCGTCCCCTTTAGCCCTAGCTTACGTCACTGTCCGATTTCCGGGGAGTAGCTCATTCCTGACCGTCTGGCTGCCAACCAGCGCGTTGCCTATACCGTTGTCAACTCCCCCCACAGCCTTATAACTCAGGCTTAGAAAACCTGCGGCAACGGCAAACGTTGCAAACAAGAAAAAGGAAGAAAAAGGGGACGCTACCCTTTGCCCTACCCTTTCCCCTACTCCGCCACCGGCACATCCGGCAGGTCGTAGTAGTCGCCCTTGCTCCCGGTATGAATCTGCCGCTCCATGACGAGGCCCGTGGGGCCGTCGATGGTGCCCGCCCAGATCGACGTGTGCTCGTCCGCGAATCGCCGCCAGAAAAGATTGCCGCCGCAGGTCCGGCAAAATCCACGCTCGGCAATATCGTAATTAAAAGGGGACGTTACCCTTTTATCCGCTACCCTTTTATCCGAAGTGCATTTCCCTTACTTCATCTCCATCACTTCCGCGACTTCCAGTGTGCCGCCGAGATCGAGGAAGGGGCATCTTTTGGCCATTTCAAGAGCGGCATCCATGTTGTCGGCTTTCACGATGGAAAACCCCGACATGGGATTCGCCCCGCCATCGTCCGATACACCGGCGGAACTTACGATCTTGGACTTTCCCAAGGACGTGCCCGGGTTGACCGCGGCATCGCCAAGGGCGCCGATCCAGGTTTTCCATTTCGCCATATGTTTGGCTCCCTCTGACCTTCCCCCTGGATTAGGGCCACGCGCTCTGAGAGTGCTCCCTGTTGATCATAGATCGAAAGGGCAGCTGAGCGGAGCCTTTGCGTAGCTCGGGCGAAGCTGCCCGTGTTGCCAGGTAAGCCGCCGGCGTCCGGTAGCCGAGGGCCGCGAGAATGTTTCTAAGCATATTATTTATCACGGGTTGTTGAATGGGCGGGTCGGGCCCGAAGCGTATATTGAATCCGGAATTCGTCAGGGCCTCGTTCACCAGGGGAGAATGAAATGTCACCAACACCCTTCAAAAAACGGCCAACGCCGTTGGCAATCGCAATCGCCGCCATGGTCGGGCTTTCGTTCGGCGCGCTAACGCCGCCGGCGGCGGCTCAGCAGGACATGAAGGCGGCGATCAAGAAGATGCAGAGCCTCAACCAGACGCGCGGCTATCTCGACGCCCATAAGAGCGTGAAGAAGCCCCTGGGTCTGCTCGGTGGCCCGATCACGATCAAGCTGACGCAGAACAGCGGCGGCGTCTTCGTCGGCCTGCCGGCGCGGCGCGCCCTCGACCCGACCGTGTTCGGCCCGCCCAAGATGCCGCGCCACTACGCGGGCTCGCCGATCATCACCGGCGTACCGCCCATGTTGCGCGCCAAGGCGGCGAACGGCGGCTTTCAGACCAAGGTGCTCACGCCCTTCGGCAACAAGCATATCGTCCTGCCCAACGGCCGGTTGAAGATTTCGGCCGTCGACGCCACCGCGACCGACGCCGCGACGACCAAGGACAAGGTCAAGATGGTCGCCAGCTGGCAGGACAAAAAGGGCAACACCTACCAAGTCAAGTGCTGCGCCAAGATGGCGGCGCACGGCCTCGAGTACCCGACCTTCGGCGGCGTTGTAACCAACGTCATCATGCACGGGTTCACCGGCATCGGCACGCCGTTGATGCCGAGCGAGTTCGCCTACTTCGCGTTCTGGGGTTTCGGCGAGATCGACATGAATGGCAAGGTGCTCGACAAGCCGCGCCTGATCCACGGCATGCTGACCGAGTACGTGCGCAAACAGGGCTATGCCCTGGGCTGGGACCGGGACGTGACCCCGACACGCACGCAATTCCACCTGATGGTGCCGCCGGTCAAGCCGGATATGAAGAACGGCGTTTTCCGCAAGGCACCGGTCAAGACCGGCTTCGTCCTGCCGAACGGTAAGCAGCTTCCATTCTGGCACGTCATGTTCGAGACCCTCAATGTCGACTCGACACGGGGTTGATCGCCGGCGGGTCCTCGCCACGACCGTGGCGGGGATCGCCGCATTCGGCCTCACCGGCTGCACGACAAAACTCGGCTCCCTCTTTTCCAAGACGGAACCGTCGGCGCCGAGCGTGACCATGACCGACGAACTCGTGTTCAAGCCGCGCCGGGTGACCATACGCGCGGGTCAAACGGTCGAATGGCGCAACGACTCGGTCCTCGTGCATACGGTGACGGCGGACCCGGGGATCGCCGCCAAGGCGGCCGACGTCGCCCTGCCCGCCGACGCCAAGGCGTTCAACTCGGGCAACGTCAAGCCGAAGGGAAAGTTCAGCCATATGTTCACGACGCCTGGGACGTACCGCTACTTCTGCATCCCCCATGAGGCCGCGGGCATGGTCGGCGAGGTGATCGTCAAGCCTTGATCCGGCGGGGCGGCCTTGACCCGGCGGCCCTGACGCGCGAACCCACCGCTCGTCATCCCGGAAAGCGCCGCGAAGGCGCTTATCCGGGACCTTCTATCCACGGTGGAGCCGAAGATCCCGGCTCTCGCGTTCGCTCGGCCGGGATGACGATAGGGGGTGCGAGGGCGCGGGGGTGACACGGGAGGAAACGGGCCTGTCCGCGACCCGTTGATGTCAAAAGTTCGTTTTTCGCACGGACTCGAACACCACTCCTTGGTATCAGCCCCGTGGATCAGGCGAAGCGCGTGAGATCGCAGGCGTTCTTGGTCTGTATATCCGGCCATCCAGGCGCGCGTCGAGGTAGTCCCAGAGACGGGCAATTTCGTCGCTCGCGGCCATGGCGCCCGATACTTCCATCGCGGTACGGCCATCGATCATGCTCGATGCGAAAGAGACCCGATTGTGGATAATCGTAGGGGCCAGGGGACCGTGCTGGGATAGGAAAGTTACGGCCTGAGATGTGAGTCGAGCGCCCCGTGTCGCGGCATTGAGGACAAATACGAGCGGTTTGCCGAGGGGTTCGACAACGTCGACCGTGGCGCCCATCAGACGGATGTCGTGGGGACTTGGACGAACCGGCACCAGCACAAGATCCGATTGCTTCACCGCGCGCGCCATGGCCTTGCTGGACGATGGCTGCGTGTCGATCACCACGAGCCTTACATTGCGTTTTCTAAATTCGACGATGGCATCGTTCAGGCGAGACGGCGTGCTCCGCATGAAGAGAGGCGATTGGTCCGCGCGCGCGGCCCACCATTCTCTCAGGCTTCCTTGGGGATCCGTGTCTATAAGGCCAACCGGGCCGGCACCCGCGCGGTCGGCTTCGACAGCCAGGTGCGCCGCCAGGGTGGTCTTTCCCGACCCTCCTTTGCGCGTCACAACGGCCAAAACGTTCATGTGTACGTCGTCGGAAGAAACTGGATAACCAGAGCGGGTCTCCAAGAGAGGCATGGGTTGTCGCGGTGGCGGCGGTTGTTCACGTGGGCACCGAAACCGGCGAACCGCCACGCCAGGGCGCTGTTACGTCACCGTCGACGGCTTCGCCGCGAGACCAGCCTTTCTCATCGCGGCTTCGGGACCTTTGGTTTCTCTGTTGGTTTTTCTGTTGGTTTCTCTGGCGTCTTGCCGCTCGTGTCCATAAGCGAAGCGGCCTTGCGCTTTGCGCCCGTCTTGGCTTTAGACCCCGGCTTGGCTTTAGAAGCAGGGCTCTTGCCCGCCGTCTTCCGCTTTGGCTTGACTTTCCGTTTCGGCGCCGACGGCGCGCGGCTCTCGATCTCGTCCAAGTCGTCCAGGAACGCGTCGAACTCTCCTGTAACCTCGACACGGACGGGAACGCCGTCCAGGGTCTTCGGGATTTTCTTAACGACGCTCTCGTCCCTTACGAAGACCATGACGATATCCTCGCCAAGGTCGCCGCTGTCGAGGCTCACGCCTTCCACGCCGTCGATCTCGAGCAGTTTTCCTTCGTGTTTCCGCCTCGCCTTTTCCGCCTTCGAGGCGCCAGCGCGCTTCGCGGCCTCGTCCGGAGCGAAGAAAGAAATCTCGGCCCTTTCGTCTGGCAAAGCCTCCTCGGGCGGCTCATCGAACTGGTTTTGTCCTGGCTGGGTCCCAGGCTGGGTCATTGACATAGCCGACCATCTCCTGACCGTTCGATGTCTAAATACAATTATCCCGCTTCCAGGCGCGGTTGCACAGCAAAATACGCCAAACGGGCGCCCGCCGAGCCCATCGGCCGGCGGGCGCAAGAAACTCGCTGAACCCCGGGCGCTCAGGTGTACAGGTTGATATCCAGGGCTCTGAGCACATGGGTCATGTGGTTGGCGATGGTAATATCGTTCGTACTATTCCCCGCGAAGAGCAGGCCCACGGGGTTCCGGCGGCGGTCCCAGGTCCAGATCACCGAACCCGAATCGCCGCCCGCGCTGAAGGGCCTCCGGCGCCCGACACCGCGAATCACGATCTGCCGGCAGAACAGCGCCACCCGTCCACGGCCATAATTAATCCTCATGTTGGCCGCGCAATCCGTGATGCGCCCCACCCGAAGTTGCGTGGTGCGACCGGTCTTGCCGACCAGCAAGTTGCGCCGGCACGCGCGCACCCGAGAGCTGATGCGGAATAGTCGCAGGCCTCGCGGTGACCGGTAGATCAGTTCCCGGCGCACGCGCCTGGGCCAGGCCCAGCCGGTTGCGCAGTCCACGTAGTTGCACACGCGCCCGCCGAACCTGATCCGCGCGTAGCGCTCGAGGATGGCGATGCGGTCCCGGGGATTTCGCCCACCGTCGGCCCGACCGGGCTGAAGAATGGGATCGCCGAATCGGCCTCCGTTGCTCGCCGCGAGCACGTGGTTGTTGCTGAGAACGAGAATGCGGCGGTTGCGAGGGGATCTGCGCCCCCGCGCCAGGCAGCCAAGGGTGCCGGCCGTGATCCGGAAGTGCCCGCACGAGACGCCGCCCGGCGCGGGCCGAATGCGGAAGCGATGGGAATCCGCGTCGATGGGGCCGCTCACGATGAGGTTGATGGGAAAGTCGTCGCTGCTCGCCGCGGAGAGCCCCATGTCATCGACCAGGGCGGATTTTATATCGTCGATCGAGCATTCCTCGACAACGTAGACGTTCAACGCGCCCGCGCCCGGCTCGGCGCTGGAAAATTCGGCCTCGTCGGCAAAACCCAACCCAACGCCGACGATGTTGCCCGCCCCCTCGAAGGCATCCTCGCTCTCGATCGCACCGTCGCTTTCCGCGGCCAGCCTCATGAGCTGCTCGGTCGCCGCGGTGTGGCACTCGAGAACCGTCTCGTCGAATTCAGCCTCGTCGTCGTCCTCGGGGCCGAGCGCTTGGACGACCTCTTCCTCCGCCTCTTCCTCGGGCTCGGCGCCCTCGATCTCCTCGGCCTCCTCTTCTAGCTCTTCCTCATCTTCGGGCTCTGGCGGGTCGACTCCTTCTTGAGGAGTGTCGTTGTCGTTCCCGTTCATCGCTAAATTCTCCCTCTTTCCGGAAATCCATCGTTTGCCGGACCTTCACCGCGGGCACTCACGCAAAGTGAGTTGCCGGACCGATTGAAGAACCCGGTGAAGGCAAGGCCGGTCGCTTCTTCGGCCAAGCCGGAGGTCTTCATTGAAAAGGATAATTCCGGGAGAGAGCTCGAGGCTCGTCAGAGGTCTTGGATGTTGCGTCAGCTTTCGTGGACTTGGCGGCGATTCCAGACGCCGACCCGTCAGGACGGCCGAACGGTGTTCTTGAATGCGCGGGGGGTCATGCCGGTGTGCCGCTTGAAGGCGCGCTCGAAGGTTCTCAGGTCGCGAAACCCGACGGCGAAGGCAATTTCGGTAATATTGTAATTCCGCGATTTCATCATCGCCCGCGCATGTGTGATACGCACCTCGGCGACCCACTCCTTGAAACGTATTCCTGTTTTTTGGCGGAAATAGGCGGAGAAGTACTTTTCTTCCAGGCTCGCTATTTGAGCCGCTCTTTTTAGCGAGACTCCATCGGAGTAGTTTTGGGCCACATAGTCTCTTACCCTTCGCAATCTCTGGTAGTAGACAAAGGCGGCGTGAAGTTTTGAAGGGTTACTGGGCATGGGAACCTCATCCCGCGCGACGACGGCGTGGACGAGGGCAGGCGTAAGAACCAGAATACGGACGCGAGGATCCGCCTAACGCACGGAAATCTAGACGAAGCAAACTCCGTCGAGAGTTTCGGCGGCAATCACAACGCGTCAATTACGAAGCGCGAATTACGAAGATCGAGCTCCCAGTGCCCTATCCCACGATGCAAGCATCGAAGCCATACAAATACGCTCCAAGAGGTCGGGATACGAAGCCTTGACGGATCCAACGCTTCGTAACCTTCAATCGCCCATTGGATCATTTGTATTATAACGATGCCACACCTACCAGCGCGGTGCGAGAAAAAATTAGCGGGGCGTGATCGGGGTCCCATGATGGGGTCGGGTCTTGTAATCACGCATTGGCCCCAATACTCTTGGGGCACGGCCCGCCCGCCTCGGGATCCCATTCCCCGGCGCATCTCGTCCCGCGACAAGCTCGGGGCCATGGCACGGGTCACCCTTCCTGGCGGCGACACCATGAAGGCGACCGCCGAGTCCTTCGGCGTCCACACAGCCACCGCCGGCCGGGCCGTGCGCCGCCACGGGGGTGCGTGATTGCAAGACGCGAGCCCGATCACGGGAGGCACTTGCCCACGATGAGACTGTTGGACGCGGCGCGGCGACTGGTCTCGACCCAGGCCCGAGGCGGTGCCGCGCCAGATGGGAGCCATGGTTCGCCGCCCGATATCGAGGAAGAACCGCTCAGGCTCGGTTCGGACGGGTCCCTGGTCCCACTCGAGGCGGGAAGCTGGTTTGTCTGCTTTGTCCCTCCCATCGACAAACAGTGGTGGCATCGCTTCGTTCCATCAGCTCACAAGCACGTCTTCGCCCTGCGGCCGGAACGCGACGGGGAATGGACGGTGTTCGAGCCCTGGTGGACACGGCTTCTGGTGGCGACCATCACCACGGAGCAAGCGGTCAAGTTCCTACACTGGGGAGCGCACGGGGACGTTCTGCTGGTTCGCGAAGCGGTCCCGGGCCGCTCCAGCCAACTGCGGGGGATGATGACCTGCGCCGCCCTGGCGGCACATATGCTCGGGCGAACGTATTTTGTATGGACGCCGCACCAGCTCTACCTCCGGCTGCTTCGCGAGCCAAATGTCTGTCGAGTAAACGTCTCGATCCTTTTGCGGCGGGGACTGGGAGATTTGACCAAGACCGCGTCGCGAACAATCTGGGCCTGTGAGAAATGCATGCCGGGCCAGCGCAGGCCAGCGACAGGAGCCGCCAAGCCTTTTTGCATGAAATGCGGCCGGGATATTTGACTGTTGTCGTCGCGTCCGAGACCGAATGAGATTCGACCGTACGCTCAGGCCGCCTTTATCTCACGGCGATCGAAGACAACCGCGGCTGGCACCCGTCGGAGAATCAGCGCGAATAGCCGGTCGAAATTCTTCCGCCGCTTGGCGCCGAGAAGCGGATTGCCATTCCGATCGAACGCGGAATTGGTCTCGGCCCAATCATCCTTGCTCAGCACCTGTAGGGCGAGTGGCAGAACCGTCCCCTCTTCCCGTCGCATGTGCTCTCGCTCGTGGCGTGCAAGATTTCTCGCGGCGTTGCAATACCACCCACGCGCGGCCGGACAGCCCATATAAATTTCCAGCGATTGCCGCAGCTCGCATACCTGGTCCAACCCGTCCGCATGATCCTTGCAGAGCTCATCGAGCATCGAGGCCGACTCCGGGCTGCGCAGGCGAACCGCCTTGAAAAGATAGCCTTCCTCCCTCGGGTGGTGGAACGTCGCCGGGAAACTCTCGACAAAATCGAGGATCAGGAGCAGAAGATCGAAATCGGGCTTCCACGTTTCCCTGGTCAATGCCGCCGAGAGGTTGTGCAAGCACCGCATGATAAGGCCGATCTCGTAGTGTTCGCTGCGGATGATACGGTAAGCTAACGTCATGATCGGTGGTCCTCGAACGCTCCGAATTCTTGTCCCGGAATTGATCCGGATCTAGCTCGGCGCCAGGTCAGTGCCGGGCGGAGACAGGGACGGCACGTGCCGCCCCTGTCGATGGATCGCATGGATCCTGGATCATGCATGCTTGGCCGGGCCTTGCGACGAGCCTTGCGGCGGGGCGATTGCCAAGCCGGCCAGGACCACGACGAGAGCGCCCACGATGACCGCGTTCCACATCAGAAACGCTGAAGAGCTGAACCCCAGCGCCCATGGCGAGACGAATAGCCAAGCGCCAAGTGCCAGGTTTGTCCACTCTTCCCAGGCCTGGAAGACAAAGAGCGCCGCGATGGCCAAGGCCGCGACGGCGATGCCGACAATGTACAGGTTCCACATCGCCGCGTTGCTTGTCGCGGCGCTCGTGGCCTCGGCGCCGGTTGCCAAGGTGGGCTGAAGGACCCATGGCGAGATAAAGACCCACAGGCCCAGCACCAGGTTGCCCCAGTCTTGCCAGCGATTTTTCATGATTGGCCTCCTTCATATGCCATGGCCTGGCGGATGAACCGCCAAGTCGTGACATAGACGTAGGTGGCATTTGTGGCGGACCATCGGCGGGTCGCGCGCCATTTGGTAACGCAACGCAACACACGCCCGGATTGTTACCCTCCGTTACAAATATTCCGCCCCGGATCGGCGTGCGAGCCACCGGGTTAAAGGCCCGAGGGAGTCGCGCCGCGCGATCCCTTCGCTAGTCATCCCGGAAAGCGCCGCGAGGCGCTTATCCGGGACCTTCCATGCACGGGGCAAGCCGAAGATCCCGGCTCTCGCGGTCGCTCGGCCGGGATGACGATGCGGGTGTGCGCGGGCACGGTCCCTTCTCGATTCGTCTTGACTTATTTGTTCTCGTTTTGTTCCATATCTTCCCGTCGCGACGCTCAAGAGAACCCCATGCGCAAGCCGGAAACCATAGAGCGCCTGTATCTTGATTTCGATGGATTCTTCGCATCCGTGGAGCAGCAGGCGCGCCCCGCCCTGCGCGGCAAGCCGGTCGGCGTCGTGCCTTTTGCGTCAACGACTTACACATGCGTTATTGCCTGCTCGAAGGAAGCCAAACGCCGCGGCGTAACCAATGTCATACCGGTTTCGGAGGCCAGGGAGAAGTGCCCGGACATCGTGCTGGTCCCGCAAAACCCCGACCTTTACCGGCGCGCGCACCATGCGCTCCTGGCCGAGATTTCCGTGGTCATCCCGGTCGATGCCATCAAGTCCATCGACGAGCTGACATGCCGCCTGGAGCACGCGGATCGGAGCGCCCCCGGCGATCTCGCCCGCCGCATCAAGGCCCGCATCCGGGACAACATTGGACCCTACATCACCTGCTCGATCGGCTTCGCCGCCAACCGGCACCTGGCGAAGATGGCCTGCAAGACCGACAAGCCGGACGGGGTCACCGTCTGGCGACCGGAAGACATGCCCGGACCGCTCTTCGCGCTGCCCCTGGAGGATGTGCCCGGCATCGGCAAGCGCATGGGCTATCGCCTCCAGGCCGCCGGTATTTTCACCATGCCCGACCTTTGGCGGACCCAGCCCAAGCAGTTGCGGAAAATCTGGGGCAACGTGACCGGCGAGCGCCTCTGGTACGCCCTGCGCGGCTACGACGTTCAGGCGCCCGCCTCCGAGCGAGGCATGTTCGGCCATGGCCGCGTGCTGCCCCCGGACCGGCGCGGGCTCGCCCACGCCCACAGATGCTCCCGCCTGCTTCTGGTGAAGGCGGCGCGGCGCATGCGGCGCGCCGGATTCTATGGGGGCCGTTTGTGGCTTTGGCTGAGCATGCGAGACGCGCGTTGGTCGGAGGATCTGCCGCTTCCCATCGTTCATGACGATCAAGCGTGCCTGGCGGGGCTGGAGACCCTGTGGGCAAAGGCGCGCGCGGAGATTCCACGGAGCGCGAGAATCATCCGTCTCGGGGTCACCTTGCTCGATCTTTCCCCCGCCAACGCGCGTCAACTGGACATGTTCGTGAACGACGACGCCGCGCGCCGGCGCTGGGAACGAGTCACATCGGCGATGGATGCCCTCAATGCCAAGTACGGCAAGACCATCGTCAGCCTCGGGCCGTGGACGCCGCCGCCCGGGGGGTACGCCGGCGGCAAAATCTCATACACGCGTATCCCGCGCGCGGAGGATTTCTGGTGACTTGGAAACACGAAATACAGTTGCGCGATCTGGATGGCGACCGGCCGATCGAGGTCACATGCCGCCTGTGCGGCCACACCCACTACGAGCAGGTTTCGAGTCTGCGCGCCCTGGGGGAGATGTCCTATCTGGACGAGGTGGAAATGCGCCTCGCCTGCAAGCGCCGAGGCTGCCGGGGCTCGGTCAGACTCTCCCTGATGGGCACCGCCGAAACGGACGGCTTCGTCGGCGGCCTGCCGTAACGCGGCGATCGCACGGCCACGGATCGGGACGGGTCCCGCGATCACCCAATGAACAGGCTCACTTCCCCTTTGACAAGCTTGGGCCAAGGCCCCCATGTTGGGCCTTCCGACCCACGAGGCCCTCATGTCGAGCCGACAAGATAACCGCCCCAACCGCCCCCATTTCGCCACCCGCGCCATTCACGCGGGCCAAACGCCCGATCCGTCCACGGGGGCGATCATGCCGCCCATCTACGCCACCTCCACCTACGTGCAGGAGAGCCCGGGCGTCCATAAGGGCTACGAATACAGCCGCACCCAGAACCCGACGCGCATGGCCTACGAGCGCTGCATCGCCGATTTGGAGAGTGGCGCCGCCGGCTTCGCGTTCGCCTCGGGCATGGCGGCGACGGCGACCGCCCTCGACCTGCTGGAGACGGGCGGCCACGTCGTCGCCATGGACGATCTCTACGGCGGCACCTACCGCCTGTTCGAGAACGTGCGCAAGCGATCCGCCGGGCTTTCCTTCAGCTTCGTGGACCTGGCGGACCCGGCCGCCCTGGAGGCCGCGATCCGCCCCGAGACCCGGATGATCTGGGTCGAGACTCCGACCAACCCCTTGCTCAGGCTGGTCGATCTGGAGGCTGTGGCCCGGGTGGCGCGGCGCCGGGGCATCCTCGGCGTGTGCGACAACACCTTTGCCTCGCCCTGGGTGCAGCGCCCCCTGGAGCACGGCTTCGACATGGTGATGCACTCGGCCACCAAGTACCTGAACGGCCATTCGGACATGGTGGGCGGGGTGCTCGTGGTCGGCGAGAATGGGGACTTGGCGGAGCGCATGGGCTACCTGCAAAACGCCGTGGGCGGCGTGCAAGGCCCGTTCGACAGCTTTCTGGCCTTGCGCGGGCTCAAGACACTGGCGCTACGCATGGAACGCCACTGCGCCAACGCGCAAGCGATTGCGGCCTACCTGGACACGCACCCCAAGGTCGAGCGGGTCTATTACCCGGGCCTGGCCTCGCACCCGCAACACGCCCTGGCCCGCCGGCAGATGACCGGCTTCGGCGGCATGGTGACCGCGGTCCTCGCCGGCGGGCTGCCGGCCGCCAAGCGCTTTCTGGAGCGGGTCGAGATCTTCGCCCTGGCCGAGAGCCTGGGCGGGGTGGAGAGCCTGATCGAGCACCCGGCGATTATGACCCATGCCTCGATCCCGGCGGAAACCCGCGCCAGGCTGGGCATCGGAGACGCCCTGGTGCGGCTTTCGGTGGGGGTCGAGGACGCGGACGACCTGATTGCCGATCTGGCCCGCGCCCTGGGCTGACGTCACGCCTCCGGCTGGGCAGATTTTTTAACGCCATTTCAGCCATTTAAAGCCTTCTTAACCCAACTTCACCACAATGCCCCAACTGCGTTCCGTGCGGGTGCGAGGCGTCGATGCTTGTCATTATCGGTTTCGTTGTGGTGCTGGCGGCGGTCGTTGGCGGCTATGCCATCCCCGGCGGTGAGCTGTTCGTGCTGTTCCAGCCGTTCGAGGCGTTGATCATCGTTGGCGCCGCGATCGGCGCGTTCGTCACCGGCAACACCAAGGCCATCCTCGCGGGCACCGGCAAGTCCTTCGGGCGCATCATCAAGGGTCCGCGCCACGACAAGGCCAGCTATGTGGAGCTCTTGAGCCTGCTCTACCGGACCTTCAAGCTGGCCCGCGCCAAGGGCAACCTGGAGATCGAAAAGCACATCGAAAACCCGGAAGAGAGTGAAATCTTCACGGAATATCCCAAGGTCATGGCGGACCACCATGCCCTCGACTTCATTTGCGATTACCTGCGCCTACTGACCATGGGCTCCGACAACCCGCACGAGCTGGAAGCCCTGATGGACCAGGACCTGGACACCCACCACGCCGAGGAGAACGCGGTCGCCAACGCGCTCCAGAGCGTGGCCGACGGCCTGCCGGCGCTGGGCATCGTGGCCGCCGTGCTGGGCGTGATCCACACCATGGGCTCGATCACCGAGCCGCCCGAAGTTCTCGGTCACCTGATCGGCGCGGCGCTGGTGGGCACCTTCCTGGGCATCCTCATCGCATACGGCTTCGTGGGTCCGCTGGCCACCGCGCTCACCAACATCATCGAGGCCGACAGCCGCTACTACTCCTGCATCAAGGCCGGCATATTGGCCCATGTAGTCGGCCAGCCGCCGGTGATCGCCATCGAGTTCGCGCGCAAGACCCTTTCATCCGATGTACGCCCGGGCTTCACCGAGCTGGAGGAGGAGTTCGAGAACCTCCCCTCGGCGACCTAGCCGGGACGGCAGCCCGAGCACCCGCGCGCCATGGCCAAGCAAGAAGAGGGCAACGCCGCTCCGACCATCATCATCAAGAAGGTCAAGAAGGGCGGCCACGGCGGTCACCACGGCGGTGCGTGGAAGGTCGCCTATGCGGATTTCGTGACCGCCATGATGGCGTTCTTTCTCTTGCTCTGGCTGCTGCAGGCCACCACCGAGGAGCAAAAGCTGGGCATCGCCAATTACTTCGCACCGTCCAGCGTGTCCCGCGCGACCAGCGGCGGCGGCGGCCTCATGGGCGGGCGGACCTTCACCAAGAAAGGCGCCAGCCCCAACGACCAAACCCCGATCGGGGTCATGATCAAGCTGCCCACCAACCCGGCGGACGCCGAAAGCCAGGACAATCCCGAAACCAACGAGGCCGACACCATGGCCCAGGATCCGGCCGGGGACATGGCGGCGCGGGATATGGAGAAGTTACTGGCGAAACAGGAGGAGGCGCAGTTCGCCGCCGCCGAGCAGGCGCTCCAGAAAGCCATCGAGGGCGTGCCGGACCTGCGCAGCCTGACCAACAACCTAGTGATCGACCGCACCGAGGACGGCATGCGCATCCAAATCGTGGACGAGGTGGGCAAGTCCATGTTCCCGTCGGGCAGCGCCGAGATGTTCGACCACACGCGGAAGCTGCTTAGCCTGGTCGTGGACGCGATTCGTAAATTGCCTCAGCAGATCGCCATCAAGGGACACACGGATTCAACCCCCTACGCCAACACGCACGGCTACTCCAACTGGGAACTTTCCAGCGACCGGGCCAATTCGAGCCGCCGCGCCCTGATCAAGGCGGGCTTGCCGCCGGAGCGCATTTCCTCGGTCGTGGGCTTGGCGGATACGGATCACCTGGACAAGGACAACCCCTTCTCGCCGCGCAACCGGCGCATCTCGATCATCCTCCTGCGCAACAGCGCCCCGCGCGCCCTGGCGTCGGCGCCCGCCCCTCGCCCGGCGCCGGCCGATGGCGCCCCGGCCCCGGGCGGCGATGCGCCCCCGGGCGGTATCGCCAATTGATCTCCCTCCTCCTCCGCTAGAGTCCCGCGCGGTTGCGCCGCGCCCTCGGACACCCCATTTCAAATCGAGTTCCACGTAAGCCCACGGAAGCGTATACGGGCGCGAGGCGTCATATGACTTTTAGATCGCATCCGCCGGCCCTGCGTCTGGGCGAGGCGACATGGGGCGGGGCCCCGCCCGATCCCCTGGCCGCGCCGGCTCTTTACGAGGGGCTAATCTGGCGCCGCGCGTTGGGGTATCTGGTGGACGTGGTGCTGATCGCGGTTCTATCGGTGGGCCTGTGGTTCGTCGCCGGCGTGGCGGGAATCCTGTCCTTCGGCCTCCTGACCCCATTCGGCATCCTGGCCCTGGCGATCCTGCCGGTGGCCTATCATACGTATTTCCTGGGCCAAGCGGGCGCCACCCCCGGCATGGCCCTGTTCGACGTGGAGATACGGTCCTGGACCGGGCGGCGACCCGACTATACCCAGGCGTTCCTGGCCACGGTTCTGTTCTACATCACGGTCTCGCTGACCGCTTGGCTGGTCCTGGCGGTGACGCTCTTTAACGACCGGCGGCGCACCTTGCACGACGTCCTGGCCGGCACCCTCGCCGTGCGCCGCGCCGGGGCCAGAAGCGGCTTCGCGCCGGCCGCCTGAAAATCCATCTAGTGGATAAAATCCAACGTATGGGTGCCATATGTTGGATTTTATCCACTAGCTTTCGCGCGGCCTTTGCTGCGATAATTCGGAACGCCATGCGGCATGGCGGCCCGATCGTGCCTCGGAGATGGGCCACGAGCAGGTTGGATATGGTTAACGCATAAGCCGCGGAATGAGACAGGGACGAACACCGGCGAACGTGGGTAGTGGCAAGGTCGCGGCCGGCTCCGGCTTGCCGCGCAGCATGTTCTATGTGCTCGCGGACGCGCCGTGCCCGTATTTTCCCGACCGACGCGAGCGAAAGCTCATCACCGAGCTGGATGGCCCCGATCCGACCCGGGTGTACAGCGCCTTGTCCCGCGCCGGCTTCCGCCGTAGCCATCAATTCGCCTATCGCCCCGCGTGCGCCGACTGCGCGGCCTGCGTGCCGGTGCGAATCGCCGTCGGGGAGGCGCGGCGCCGGCGCTCCCACGCCAGAATCTGGCAGGCCAACGCCGGGCTGGGGGTCCGCGAGCGCCCCGCCGAGGCAACCGTGGAGCAATTCGAGCTTTTTGGGCGCTATATCCGCGTCCGCCACGACGATGGCGAGATGGCCGGGATGTCGTTCGCCGATTATCGCGGCATGGTGGAGCATACCCGGATCGACACGCGCCTGATCGAATTCCGCGACCGGGACGGAACCCTGGTCGCCGGGTGCCTGGTCGATTGGCTGGATGACGGCCCGTCCGCCGTCTACAGCTTCTTCGAGCCGGCGCTGGCGAGCCGCAGCCTGGGAACCTTCGTCATCCTGTGGCTGATCGCCGAGGCGCGCGCCCGGGGCCTGACCTATGCCTATCTGGGCTACTGGATCGACCGGTGCGGCAAGATGGACTACAAGACCCGCTTCCAACCCCTGGAAGCCTTCGGCCCCAACGGCTGGGCGCCCATGCCCGAGCGCCAACCCCCAAGCGGCGACAACTGATCCAATCGCGCGGCGTCGCCGCGGGCGCCAAGCGTGTTCGGGCGTCGGTTCAGGGCGCGAAAGAACCCTGTCGAATGGGTCTATCCGGTCGGGCCATGCTTTAGCGGGGGCGGTCGAGCGCCTCTAGTTTCGCGACCTTGGGTGCCGAGCGGCCGCCTTGGAACTCATTGCCCAAGTAGATGTCGATCAGCATCCGGGCGACGGAGACGCCGATAATTTGGGCACCGAACGTGATGACTTGCGCGTTGTTGCTGGCGATCGCGCGCTCCGCGGTGTAGGGGTCCATGACACACACGGCCCGCACGCCGGCAATCTTGTTGGCGGCGATGGCCATTCCCGCGCCCGTGCCGCACACCAAAACCCCACGCTCGAACGCGCCCTGGACCAGGCGCCTTGCCAGGGCCGCGCCCACGTCGGGATAATCAACCGGCGTGTCGTCGCCAACGCCCATATCGACCACCTGGGCGCCGTGCGCCCTCATATGGTCGCGCAGGGCGTTCTTGAGGCCGAGGCCGAGATGGTCGCAACCGATCCCCACGGTCTTGACCCGGTAGGCGCTTGTGCTCATGGACGATTCTCCCTCGCGCGGTTAGGCGTGGCCGAGACAGGCGAAATCGAACGCGAACGGGGCGTTCTCGACCAGCGCGCCGATCAGACTTTGGGTCAGTGGGAAGGCGGACGCGTCGAATACGCCGTCGCCGAGCGCGGCCTGAAAGGCGCGGGAGAGGCAGCGGCCCGTATCCACCCCCTCGACCGTCTCGCCGTTCAGAGGGCCCGACAGGGCTTCGCTCACGCTCATCCCCTGGCCAAGGGAGAGGCCAAGCCGGCTATTGCGCCCACCGTTGACCGTGACATGCAAATCGCCCAGGCCGGCCAGATCGACCGCGGTTTCCTTTTGCCCCCCCATCCATTCCACGAGCCGGCCCATCTCCTTAACGGCTTGCGTGAACACGGCCGCGGCCGGGTTGATGGCATATGGCCTTTCCGGGCAATGGGGATTGGCATGAAGGGCCCACATGGCGCTGACCCCGATGGCGTAGAAATTCTTGAGCGCCGCGCAGGCCTCCACGCCGATGTGATCCGCGCTCGTCGAGACCCGGTAGGTGGACGTGCGCATCCACCGGGCGATCCTTCGCAAGGGCTCGTCCCCGTCGCTGGCGTAAACCACCGCTGTCGGCCGGCGCTCGGCGAGTTCGCGCGCGATGCACGGGCCGCCGATGCCGATGATGGGGCTTGCGGACAGTCCACCGCGCCGCAAAGCCTCCGGCAAGGATTCCACATAGGTGCGCGGCCGTTCCGTTCCACCGCCCACCAGTCCCTTGGTGACCAACGCGATCGGCTTGGGCGCCCCCATGTAGCGCAGCAGATGTTCGACCGCCCACGGCATGCCCGCGCTGCTGACTTCGAGAATAATCAGATCGGCGGTCTCGAAATGCCCGGCATGGAGCTCGCCGATGTCGAGTGGCTCGATCCCCGGCGGCAAGGGCGCGCCCAATCTGGGGTGCCTGCCCCGGTCGGCTTTCAAGGCGGCGATGATATCCCCATCGAGGTGGGTTCCCACCAGTGTCACGTCGTGAGCGTTGTCGGCGGCGGGAACGGCGATCGCGCTCCCCATGACGCCCGCCCCTAGAATGAGGATTCGTGGCATCAGTTGATCCGCAGGCCGCTGTCTGGATCGAAGATATGCACCTTTGCCGGGTTGATGTTGAACGCCACGCGCTCGCCTCGGGCGATTTGCGGGCGCCCGGCGACGACGGCGCGAATACCCTCGTAGCCCACATTTATGTGGATCATGGTCTCGGCTCCGGAGTTCTCCGACAGCACGGCCTCTCCCCCCAGGGTTCCCCCCGGCGCCACCTCGATATCGACCGGCCGTATGCCGTAGATGAGCGGCCGGCCGACCGCCGCGTCCGCGATACGCGGGAGTGGCAAATCGAGCGACGCGAAGCGGAGCACGGGGTCCCCGTTCACGCGCCCAACGGGGCCTTTCAGCAAGTTGATCGGCGGCGAGCCGATAAAATCGGCGACAAAAAGATTGGCCGGGCAATCGTACACAACGTCCGGCGGTCCGATCTGCTCGATATGGCCAGCGCGCATGACCACGATCTCGTCCGCCATGGTCATGGCCTCGATTTGATCGTGGGTCACATAAACCGTCGTGGTGTCGAGCCGGTCGTGGATACGCCTGATCTCGTAGCGCATCTGCCCGCGTAACTTCGCGTCCAGATTGGACAGGGGCTCATCGAACAGGAAGACCTTGGGATCGCGCACCAAGGCCCGGCCCATGGCCACCCGCTGGCGCTGCCCCCCCGACAGTGCCTTCGGATAACGGTCCAGATAAGGGGTCAAATCCAAAAGGTCCGCCGCCCAGCGAACCTTCTTCTCCACCTCGTCTTTTGGGAATTTTTTGACCTGAAGGGTAAAGGCGATGTTGTCGAAGACCTTCATGGTCGGATACAGCGCATAATTCTGAAAAACCATGGCGATATTGCGATCGCGGGGATGCACGCCGTTCATGCGTTCGCCGCCGATGCGGATCTCTCCGCTGGTAATCGTCTCGAGCCCGGCGGTCATGCGAAGAAGCGTGGTCTTGCCACAGCCCGATGGGCCCAGCAGGACCACGAAGCGCCGGTCGCCAACGGTGAGGTTGATGTCCGTCATGACCGTGACGGCGCCGAACTTTTTGGTGATGTTCTCGTATTCGACCGTTGCCATGCGCGAGGCTTTCCCTAGTTGGAGTCCCATGCAAAAGAATCGAGGAGACCGCCATCCCCGGCGATGTCCAGCATGGTAAACCGGTCCCTGATAAATCGCGCGTAGCGAACCATGCTTCGGTAAAACGCCGGATCCAGGCCCAGCTCGGACGCGCTGACCTGGCAGCCCGCGGCGCGCATGGCGTCGTGGAGTTCGGCGGTGGGCCGCATCACCCGGCGCAACTGGCCGGCGATTTCGTTCCACCCTTCGGAAAGGCGCGCATTGACCCGCGCCAGCTCATCGCCATGGAGCGCCTTCGCGCGGGTCTGCTCGATCATCGTGGCGGCCGCCTCGGCGCCAAAGCGCCGCCGAAGGTCGGCCTCGGGTATGACCGTGGGGCGCAGCACGGGCGGTTTGTCGGCCCGAAGGATGGTATTTTGCAATCGCGACATGGTTAGCGTCGCGACCCCAACCTGTTCGCCGTGGGAGGTGCCCGGATGGCGCTCGCCCGCGAACATGTCGATGCAATGGGAAATCATATGCTCGGCCATGGACCCGCAGTGCGTGGTTCCGGTAAACGACGTGCCCAGCCCCATGATGGCGGATATCCGCGTCAGCACCGCGAGCGCCTCGATGTCGCCGGAGAGAATTTTGCCGGCGTTGGCGATCAGATCGTCTTCGTCGTAGGCGAGGAGGACGTAGGGCGTATCGGAATACGGCGTATGGAACAACAGGTGAGACAGCAGCCAGTCGACCTGAGCCGTGGTCCGGCACACCACGTCGGCGAAGGCCGCCGAGATCAATCGGGGCGGACACCTGGCGATCACCCGCAGGTCGAAAAAAACCCCTTTCGCCGAGTGGCACGGGACCGATTTCTTGAAGCCGTCGAAGGAAACCGACGCCGTTGGCGTAGTGTAGGCGTTCATGGGCGAGGTCGCGAAGACCGAATACGCGCGCTTATCCAGGTAGGTGGCGTATTTGACGCTATCGCTGACGGAGCCCGAGCCCACCGCGATTAGCACCTCGGCGTCCCGGGTTGCCTGGGAGAGCTCCGCCACGCCTTCGGGCGTGCAGCGGGGCCGCTCCCAAACGAACTCGTCGATCCGTCCCAAGCCGCGCAGGGCATCGAAAACCCGCGCGCCCAAGGCGCGGCGCGTGAAGCGGTCGCACACGACGGTGATGCGCTTGCCAGGGTGGCGGCGCGCGATCAAGCCCGCTTCCCGGCCCCGCAGGCTTTCGGCGACTACGATATCCTCGATGGGAATCGATGGCCGCCGGCCCGTGGTCGGATCGGTCCAGGTGCCGGCCACCAGCTCGTCGAGAACGCCGGCGTAGCTTGCCGTTCCGGTACTCACGGCGCGCCGCCGTCCGAGAACGCCACGAGCCGCCGATTGATCAGGCGCGTGGACTCGTAGAGGGTTTCGTAGATACCCAGGAGCTCCTGGTAACGCTTGCCGGTTTCCCGGTCCGGCTCAACCGATTGAGTTTCACCGGCCATCGCCGCTGCCGCCTCGGCGATCGATCCATACCACCCGGCGCCATAGGCGGCGATCATGCCGGCGCCCAGGGCCGATGCTTCCACGGTATCGCTGACCAGAACCCGCCGGCCGGTCGCGTCGGCCAGCATTTGCCGCCACAAGGGGCTCGCGGCCCCGCCGCCGATGGCGACATAGTGGTCCACTCGCTGCCCGGAGGCCGCTTCCAGGGCCCGGGTGCGCATGGTCTGGTCGAGGGTGATGCCCTCGATGATCGCGCGGTAGACGTGAACCGGCTTGTGGCTGCCGCCGAGCCCGATCAAGACGCCGCGCGCGCTCATGTCCCAATGGGGGTCCATGACGCCGGACCAATAGGGCTGCACCATGAGGCCATCGCTACCCACCGGCAGGGTCAGGGCTTCCGCTTCCAGCTTTTGGAATATCCGCGGGTTCCCGCGCCCGCCGGGGACGAACTGATCCACGAACCAGTTGACCAGAAAGCCGCCGGAGCGCAGGCAATTCTCGAAAATGTAGCCTTCGCCGTGGGCCGCGAGCTCCGTGCGCCAGGCCCGGTCGTACCCATAGCGCGGCGACCAGACGCCGGAGACGACGGCCGTGCCCAGGTTGATGTAGGCGCGTTCCGGAACGGTGCAGTCGGTCCCCAGGCCCGCGCATTGGCCGTCTCCGCCGGCGGCGAAGATGGGCGTGCCTTGTCCCAGGCCGGTGACCGACGCGGCCTCTTGGCTCACTTGGCCGAGCGCGGCGCCGGGCGGGTGGACTCGGGGCAACCGGCTTTCCTCGAGGCCGAGGGCCCCCAGGATGGTCGCCGACCAGCGCATCTCGGTCATGTCGAACAGCCCCGTGGGATCGGCGCTGATCCAGCCGGTCCGAAACGGCCCGCCGGCCAGGCGATGAACCAGATAGCATTGCACGTCGGCGAAGCAAGCCGTGCGGGCCCAGATGTCCGGCCGATGTTTCTTGATCCACGAAAGCCGGTAGAGACAGGGCGTTACATCCGGCGGGCGGCCGGTAATGCGGTGGATCGTCTCGGCGCCCAGGGTATCGGATAACGCCGCCACCTCCGCGCGCGCGCGCTCGTCGAGCCAAACGATGACCGGGTGAAGGGAGGCTCCCTCGTCGTCGAGAAACGCGATCGTCTCGCGTTGGTTGCTGATGGCCAGGGCAACGACTCGCTCGGGGCCGATTTGCGCCACGCATTCGCGCAAGGCCAGGCAACAGGCCCGCCACCAATCCTCCGGGTCCTGCTCGAAGCAGCCAAGCCTTGGGTTGGCGAGCGGAACCGAGGCACGCCCCTCCGCGACCATGCGTCCCTCGCGGTTCCAGGCAATCGCTTTTGTGCTCTGAGTGGAGCTATCCAGGCCGATAACAACGGATTCACTGTCGGGATTCATGCCGCGATCAATCTTCTGGATCGGCACGTTTTTACATTAAATACGCGAAAAGAGTGCAGCGGCGCGACGCACAGGGAAGCGCCGAGCCGCTGCCAGGGAGGTAACTAGCCCGCTACGATCGCGTCGACCTTCTTCTTGATGGAATCCATCACCGCCTTCGGCGAATCGTACTCGCCGGCCCAGTAGCGGCCCAGTTCCACCGGAATGGTGTCGTTGGAAAGTTCCGCCCATTCCGGCAGGTCGGGCTCCGATCCCATATGATTGGCGATCGTCTCGCGTACCGCGTCCAGATGGCGCGTGGTGCCGGCGATCCCGTACTTGGCGTTGGCCTTGACGCGCGGATCGTCGTAGACGCTGGAGCGTGTCGGTCCGGTTCCGCCACCGAGCACGGTGATGTACACCTGGGTTTCTTGCGCAGTCGCCCACTGGGCGAACAGCCAGGCCGCGTCCTGGTGCTTGGAGTACTTCGACACGGCAAGCGACGAGCCGCCCTGGTGGCCAACACCGGGTATTTCGCCGTAACCGGTTTCGGAAACGGTTCTGAGCGCGTTCGCCTTGGGCGGCACGGCGGCCTCCATGAGACCGGACACTTTCGAGGACTCCGGGTTGTCCCAGGAGGGGAAGAACTCGCCCCAACTAAGAACTTGACCCGCGAGGCCTTGGCCAACCGATTGTCCCTCGCCGTCCCAGGTCCAGCCCGTGACGCCCGGTGGCATGGTCTCCTTCAATTGACGCCAGTACTCAATCGCGGCCAGGCCCCGGTCGTCGTTGCCGGTGAACTTGCCGTCCGGTCCGAAGATCGACCCGCCATGACCCCAAAGCCAAGCCGTCCAATCGGTTTCAAGGCTGTAGTGGCCCGACTTCATCTGACCGGTGGTTCCGTATATCCCCGGGGCCTTGGCTTTCTGAATGGCTTGGGCGTTGGCCATGAACTCGCCCATGGTGGCGGGCACCGACAGGCCCAACTCTTCATAAACGTCCCGGCGGTACATTTGAATGAAGATGGGAATGTCATAGGGAACGCCAACCATGATGCCGTCGTACATGGAAATGCCATCGACCAGTGCCTTCAGGAAGTCGTCGAAGTTGTAGTTGGGCATGGCGAGGTCCGGCAAGGCGGCGTACTTCTCGCGCGGATCGATGACGTCGCCGGAGAAGCTCGCCATCCAGCTCTGGTCCAGATAGTAGAGGTCGTAGGAGCCCAGGCCCGACGCCACGTCGAGGGTCAGCTTCTGCAGGACCTGCTCCAGGGGAAGGACCTCGATATCGACCTTGATCCCCGTTGCCTTTTCAAAATAAGGCTTGAGCGCGGTGTTGATGGCGTTCGAGGGCGGTGTCGATTCCGTCGCGAGACGAACCCTTTGCCCCGCGAAGGGTTTCGCGGTTTCCTTGAGCCAGGCCGTCATATCGTCGCTGTAGTCGATGGTCGCGGCGGCCGCGGGCGAGATAAATCCGCCACGGCCGCCGAACGTCAGTCGAGACGCCGCCACCACCGCGCCCGCGCCCAGGCCAAGCTTTCCGGCAGCCCGCAAAAACTTCCGCCGGCCCATCTTGCCGCGCACGTAACGCTCTACCACCGATGCCAAATAGAGTTTTCGATCACTGCTGTTCATGGGTTCCTCCCTAGTGCGGCCCGTTGCGAGCCATTGTTGAAACCGGCTTAGTCGCGCGTCTCGCGGGCGTGCATCCCCGCGGCATCCCTACTGCTTCAGCGACCCAAGCGTCAGGCCGCGAACCAAATTCTTCTGAACAAGCAGAATGAAGACAAAGGCCGGCACCATCGCGGCGGCGCCAAGCGCCGCCATGTTACCCCAAGCCGTTCCGGTCGACGTCACGAACGTCGAGGACACGACCGGAACGGTCTTGAGCGTCGTCGATGTCAAGGTCAGGGCGAACAGAAATTCCGTCCAGGAAAAGATGAAGCAGAGCACCGCCGTCGCCGCGATGCCGCCCATCGCCATGGGCAAAACGAGTTTGCGAAATATCCTGATGCGCGAAGCGCCATCGATAATCGCCGCCTCGTCGATCTCGACCGGAATATCGTCGAAAAAGCTTTTCAGGAGCAGCACCGCGAGCGGCATATTCATTAAGGCATGGATCAATATGACGCCCGAATAGGTGTCGAGCAGACCGAAGTCCTTGTAGATGAAGAACATGGGAATCGCGACCGCGACCGGCGGCATCATGCGCGTCGACAATACCCAAAAAACAAAATGATGCTGACCGCGAAACCTCATGCGCGAAAGGGCATAGGCGGCCAGTGTCGCGACCAGGATCGCCAGAGCCGTCGAAAACAGCGCCACCACGATCGAGTCCCACAGCCGGGGCAGCATGTAGAAGTTTCCACCGCCGGGAAGCACTTCAAGGCCGTGCTCGAAACCAAGGGAGACGCCGAACACTTCCCCGAAGGACTGAACCGTCGGCGCGAAACCGAAGACCCGAGGCGGCACCGAGAAAATATCCCGGTCCGGCTTGAAGGCGATGGTCAGCCAATAAAAGATGGGAAAGGCGAACGCCAGGACCACGATCCAGGCCGCCCCCATGCGCAGGGCACGTTGCCAGGGGGAAAGAAGCATGCGTTACCACCTCACCTTGGTGATCGCGACGAAAAGGTTGGCGACCAGCAGCACGATGACAAGCGCGAACAGGATGAGGGTCGCACCGTAGCCCCATTTGAGAAAACTGAAGGTCTGCTGCCATGCGTAGAGGCTCAGCGTATAGGTCGCCGTGACCGGCCCGCCGGAGGTCATGACGTAGGCGTAATCGAACATGCGGAAAAGATCGATTCCGCGGATCAAAACGGCGATCGCGATGACCTTCCCCATCATCGGCAAGGTAATACGAAGGAAGATTTGCCAGGCGCTGGCGCCGTCGATCATGGCCGACTCATAGGGATCGGAAGGAATCGCGCGCAGGCCGGCCACGAATATCAGCACCATGAAGGGCGTCCATTGCCAGATGTCGGCGAGCATCACGCCCCACAGCGCCAAGGAGGAATCGGCCAGGATCGCGGTCTGCGGGCCGATCAGCCCGATGTCGCGCAGCAGCCACGCAATCAATCCGAACTGGGCGTCCTCCATCAGAAGAAACATCATGCCCGTGATCGCCGGCGGAATGACCAGGGTCAGGGTCAAGAGGCCACGCAGGATGCCGAAGCCGGTGTCGTCCGAATCGATTAGCAAGGCAATCGCCATGCCCAGTGTCAGCTCGACGGCGAGGCAAAACCCGGTATAGAAGAGCGTGACCCAAAGCGCGTTCCACATGCGCGGGTCGGCGAACAGCTTGGCCCAGTTTTCGAAACCGACGAAGTCCAGCCCCCGCTTGCGCGGGATGAATTCGTGGGCGCTCAGCCAGATGTTGTAAAAGAAGGGATAGAGCGCGAAGACCACCAGAATCGCGATCAGCGGCAGAAGCCAGGGCAGCGGATGATCCGAGATAAAGCCGCGCGGCGCGCGTAAGGCGATGGCGCTCATTCGCACCGCCACGGCGCCGTGACCGCGCCATATGGATCATGCCCCCGAACTCGGAGCCCCCGAACTCGGAGCCCCTGAACTTGGCGGGCCTGAACTTGGCGGGCCTTGCCGCGCACTGCTCATCCTCCCCGTGAACCGCACCCTGAAGACGGGTGTTTTCTTATCCTCGCTAACGTGTCATGACATTTGTTCAACTTCAAGAACATTTGTTCGCATCGGCCTGAGCGGCCGGCGGCGCGAGCCAAGGTGCTGAATATGGGTCAAATATCGCAAGATACGGGGCGCGATGGGTGGCCGGAGCAGACCGCGGTGCGAATCGCCTGGTGCTACTACGGTCTAGGGATGACCCAGCAAGAGATCGCGGCTCAGCTCGGCCTCAACCGGGTCCGGGTCAACCGCTTGCTGGCCGAGGCCCGCCGGCGCGGCATCGTGCGCATTACGATCACGTCGAAGCTGGCGGAAAATGTCGAGCTGGAAGAACGCTTGAAGGAGCGCTTCGCCCTGGAAAGCGCCGAGGTCGTCTTGAGCCTCACCGACGATGAAATCGAGTTGGCCGAGGTCTTGGGCGCGGCGGCCTGCCAACCGCTCGCGCGGTATTTTGGCGACGGGATGACCATCGGGGTCGGATGGGGCGTCACCTTGAAGGCTTTCGCGGAGGCGATGCCGGAAACGCCGTTGCGGGATGTCGCGGTGGTTTCCATGTTGGGAACTTTGACGCGGCGCTCCTCCATCGACACCTTCGAGGCCACCACCACGCTTTCGGGCCGTCTGCACGCCGAATGTTTTTATCTTCCCGGGCCGATCGTTTGCGATAGCGAGGACAGCCGCGATATCCTGGTGCGCCAGCCCATGCTCCAGGATGTTCTGAACCGGGGACAGCGCGCCGACATTGCCGTGATCAGCGTTGGCGGCCTCGACAGCGGAACCATACGGCGCATGCGGTTCGTCGACGAGAGCGAATTCCGGGACGTTCGCGCGGCCGGTGCGATAGGAAATTTTCTCGGATATTATATCGACGACGACGCGGCGATCATCGATCACCCGGTCAATCGGCGGGTCATTGGGCAAAACCCTCAAGACCTGGATAAGATCCCGCGCCGCTTCATGATTTCCGGCGGGCGGACAAAGGTCCGGGCGCTGGGCGCTATCTTGCGCCGTGGGCTGCTGACCGGAATCGTGACGGATCAGAAAACCGCGCGGGCTCTTCTCGAATAAGCGGGCACACTTGGATGGAAATGGGACGCGTCATGGACGATGCCGAATACGCTCTTCGCAAGGAAATCATCGCCACCTGTCGATCCATGGATCGCCGGGGCATCAACCAGGGTACCTCCGGAAATATAAGCGTGCGCTGGCGCGACGGCTTGCTGATCACCCCGTCCGGGCTCGCCTACGACACCATGGCGCCGGAGGACATTATCTTTCTGGACATGGACGGAACCCCGACCGGGCCCCACAAGCCCTCGTCGGAATGGCGTTTTCACCGAGATATCCTGCGGGAACGGCGGGATGTGGGCGCGGTGGTCCATGCCCATCCGACCTACTGCACGGCGATCGCCATCACCGGAGAAGACATCCCGGCGGTCCACTATATGATCGCCGCCGCCGGCGGCCCCACGGTCCGTTGCGCGCCATATGCCACATTCGGCACGGACGAACTGTCGGAGAATGCGCTGCGGGCGTTGGACGGGCGGCTGTGCTGTCTGCTCGCCAACCACGGGTCCATCGCCTGCGGGGCGACCCTGGGCAAGGCGTTTTGGCTCGCCGCCGAGCTCGAAACCCTGGCGCGGCAATATTATTTGAGCCGCCAGCTCGGCAACCCGGTCGTTCTCTCGGACGACGAGATCGCCCGCGTGGCCGAAAAATTCAAGAGCTACGGACCACGGCTCAAGGCCGACACCAAGCCCCTATCCTAGCGCCGCCTCGATCAAGCGGTTGACCTGGGCCGCCGCCTCCATGTGGGGCATGTGGCCGACGCCCTCGAGGCGATGGACCTGGACCTGGCCGCGCAGGGTATCGGCGTGAGCGACGGGCAGGATGCGGTCGTTCTGGCCCCAGATCACCGAGATCGGCGCCTGGAGTCGCGCCACATCGTCCAGGGCGAGGGTCGCCTGCTGGCCGTCCGGGAACAGACCCTCGGCCAAGGCCCGCAGCGCCCGATCGACCCCATCGAGCCGTTTGTACTTGAGCACGTCGTTGATCATGTCGCGGCTGATCAGCGCCGGGTCGGCGACGAGAAGTTCGAGCACCGAACGCATCTCCTTACGCTTGCCGGCGCCAATAAAGCCGTCGATAAAGTCCATGTTGATCTCGGGCCCCAGGCCGGCGGGCGCGATCAGGGTGAGCCCGGCGACCCGCTCCGGTTTTTCCATGGCGAAGACCAAGGCAAGGGTCCCGCCCATGGAATGCCCGACCAGATGCGCCCGCTCGATACCGACGGCATCGAGGAAATCGCCGAACACCCCGGTCATCATGGCCATGTCGCCCGCGCCCACCTCCTTGCTCGAACGGCCGTGGCCGGGCAGATCGAGCGCCAGCACGTCATGGGTTTCGGACAAGGCCGGCTGGTTAAACAGCCAGTTGTTGAGGTCGCCACCAAAGCCGTGAATCAGGACCAGGGGCGTTCCGCCTTCGCTACCCATGCGCAGGTAGTTGAGGCCGATCCCGCCCGCCGTGACGGTCTCCGGCTCCGGCGCGGCGGCCTCGGCCTCCGCCACCTTGACGGCGAAGTTGGCGTTGAAGTTCTCGATAAAGGCGTCGAGCGCCGCATCGGGCACGGAGGGCGCGGCCAGCAGCCCGAGCAGCGCGCCCACGGGTACGGTCTCACCCTCGGCCACCCCCCGCCGGCGCAGGGTTCCCGCGGCCGGCGCCTCGTAGACGTTGGTGATCTTGGTGGTCTCGATCTCCAGGATCTCCTGGCCGGCCTCGACCGCGCCGCCCTCCTCGGCCAGCCAGGCGACCACCATGCCCTCCTCCATGGCAAGGCCCCACTTGGGCATGGTAATCGCCTGGATCCGATCGCTCATCGGGCGTAGCCCGCGACGTCGCGCACCGCGGCCTCGATCTTGTCCACGCTGGGAATGTAGGCGTCCTCGAGCTCCGGCGCGAAGGGGACCGGCGTGTGCGGCGGCGTGACCATCCTGACCGGCGCCTTGAGCGCACCGAAGACGTTCTGGCCGATCAGCGCGGCGATGTCGCTCGCCATGCCGCAGCGCGGGCTGGCCTCGTCGACCACGACCACCCGCCCGGTCTCCTCGGCGCATTCGAGGATCGTGTCCACGTCGAGGGGCGAGGTGGTGCGCGGATCGACCACGGTGCAGGAGATGCCGTCCTTGTCCAGCTTGTCGGCCACCTGGTTGGCGAAACTCACCATGCGGCCGAGCGCGACGATGGTCACGTCGTCGCCTTCGCGGGTCAGGTTGGCCTCGCCGAAGGGGATGGTATAGGCCTCGTCCGGCACCTCTTCCTCGTCGTCGTACATGACCTTGTGCTCGAAGAAGATCACCGGGTCGTTGTCGCGAATCGCTTGGATCATCAGGCCCTTGGCCTCGTAGGGCGAGGACGGAAGAACAACCTTGAGCCCCGGCGTATGGGTGAAGATCGGATAGAGGCACTGGCTGTGCTGGCTGGCCGCCCGGAAGCCGGCGCCGTACATGGTGCGCACCACCAGGGGCGTGACCGCCTTGCCGCCGAACATGTAGCGAAACTTGCCCGCCTGATTGAAGATCTGGTCGAAGCAGACCCCCATGAAGTCGGCGAACATCAACTCCGCCACCGGCCGCAAGCCGGTCGCCGCCGCGCCGACCGCCGCGCCGATAAACGCGCTTTCGCTGATCGGCGTATCCAGCACCCGCTCGCGCCCGAATTCCGGCATGAGGCCCTTGGTGACGCCCAGCACGCCGCCCCAGGCGTCGTCTTCGCCGGGCGCGCCCATGCCGCCGGCGTTGTCCTCGCCCATCACGATGACCGTGGGGTCCCGGTGCATTTCCTGCGCGATCGCCTCGTTGATCGCCTGACGGTAAGATTTCTTGGCCATGGGTCCCTCCCCTCAATACGAGACGTAAACGTCGGTGAGCAGCTCTTCCGTCGAGGGCGGCGGGGCGCTTGCCGAGGCGGTCACCGCATGCCCGATCAGGGAGGCGACCTCGCGGTCGATGTCGTCCAGCGTCTTGGCGTCGAGCAGGCTGGTCTCCATGACCCGCTGGCGGAACATCTTCAGACAGTCGGTCTCGTCCCGCAGCCGGTCCTGCTCGCCGTCGGCCCGATAGGTTTGGGCATCACCCTCGAAGTGGCCGTAGTGACGATCGAGTCGAACATGGATCAGCGAGGGGCCGCCGCCCGCGCGGGCCCGGTCGATCGCGTCCTTGGCCGCCTCGTAGACCGCGAAGAAGTCGTGGCCGTTGACCTCGACCCCCGGCATGCCGAAGCCCGCGGCGCGCTTGACCTGCCCGCCGCCGACCGACCAGACGCTGGCCGTCGACTCGGCATAGCCATTGTCCTCGATCACGAAGATCGCCGGCAGATTCCAGACCTTGGCCAGGTTGTAGGACTCCAGGGTGGTGCCCTGGTTCGAGCCGCCGTCGCCGACGAAGGCGACCGCCACGCCGCCCGTGCCCAGGGTCTTGGCCGAGAGCGCCGCGCCGCAGACCAGCGGCGGGCCGCCGCCGACGATTCCGTTGGCGCCCATCATGCCCTTGGAAAGATCGGCGATATGCATGGACCCGCCCTTGCCGCCGCACAGGCCGCCTTCGCGGCCGTAGATCTCCTTCGCCATGGCCTCCACGTCGCAGCCCTTGGCGATGCAGTGGCCGTGGCCGCGATGGGTCGAGGCGATGTAATCCGCCTCGCCCAGGTTCATGCAGACCCCGACCGCCGAGGCTTCCTCGCCGGCGTAGAGGTGAACGAAGCCGGGAATATTCCCAGTGGCGAATTCTTCGTGCACCCGATCCTCGAACTCCCGGATCGTACGCATCCGGGTATAGGCCAGGACGAATTCGTCCCTACTTAACTGAAGCATTTATGGGTCCCTCCCTTGTGGTTTCCTTGGATTCGCCTCACGGAATCCCACATGTCCGCGATATAGAAATAGAGTGGCCGCTTACGTCAACCCCATCACGCGCCCTAACCGATCAACGCGGCGGCGTCTTGCGGACTCACAACCCTAGTCGCAAGCGCGCGCCTTGTTGCCGGCAACCGCCGCACGGGCGGTCCGGGCGCGTTGGTAGCAGGCTAATACCAAGTCTCGCCGATAGGGACTCATTTTCCCGCGATCATTTGTCCGCCGGCCAGGCGCGAGGTGGGGGCTTGGCATCGCCCATGTCAAACGTTCCTCTGGGCCGCGCGCCTGACCGGAGGGCCAATCCGCCACCATGAAATGGGTCTCTATCAACGAGATTTGGTATTAATGATTGATATTGACTATCGTGTCGGCGGCATGACCCTCCGTGAGCTTCGATATCTCGTCGCCCTAGCCGATCGCGGCCATTTCGGCCGGGCGGCCGAGGCCTGCCACGTGAGCCAGCCAACCTTGAGCACACAACTCAAGAAGCTGGAGCAATTCCTGGGCGCGACCCTTTTCGAGCGCACCAACAAGACGGTTCGGATCACGCCCATCGGCGAGCGGATCCTCGCCAAGGCGCGCCGGATTTTAACGGAGGCCGAGTCGATCATCGAGCTCGGCCAGCAAGCGGCGGGGCCACTGATCGGACCCCTCAATCTCGGCATAATCCCTACTCTCGGCCCCTATCTACTACCCTGGCTGCTCCCGGCCCTGAATGACTCCCATCCCGATCTCAGGCTCATCGTCCATGAGGACCTGACCGATCACCTCCTCGGACGACTCAAGGCGCACAGGATTGACGCCGCTCTTCTCGCCCTGCCCATCGAAAAGGAGAACCTGGACACCCTGCCGCTCTTCGATGAGCCCTTCTTCTTCGCCTGTCCGCCAGACCACGCGCTGGCCAAAGCGAAGGAAGTAAAGCAATCCGAGCTACGTAAGGAGCACTTGCTCCTGCTCACGGACGGCCATTGCCTGCGCGACCAGGCACTCGCGGTCTGTGGTTTCGCGGAAGCACCGCCGGAGGACGAAGGGACGGACTTCCGGGCCGCCAGCCTGGAGACGATCCGACAGATGGTAGCCGCCGGCATGGGCTGCACATTACTGCCCGCCATGGCCCTCGGTAGCACCGAGAAGTCTCCCTTCGAGGTCCGTCCCCTGGCAGCCGGCGCGTCCCGCCGCATCGGTCTTGTTTGGCGTTCCACGTATCCGAAAGCCGCCGACCTGGAATGCCTCGCTCACGTGATCCGCGGCAACCTTCCTTCCGTCGTGCGCTCGGTCTAAGCCAACCTATCGATAGCTAAAATTAATCATTGCTATTAAAACAATCGATTTTACAAATCCACAGTATTTTAGAATTATTCTAATCCTCAAGCGTCCGATGCCTTAGCGAATCGCCTTTTGCCGCTCACCGGCTGTGTGCCTAAACGGCTGGACGCAAATGCTCAATGAGGAGACGGATTGCATGTCAAAGCCCAAGAGACCCACCCTCACCACATCCGCTGGTATCCCGATCGGCGACAACCAGAACGGACTCACCGCCGGCCCGCGTGGCCCGCTGCTGGTCCAGGACTGGCAGCTCTTCGAGAAGCACGCGCACTTCAACCGCGAACGTATTTCCGAGCGCGTGGTACACGCTAAAGGCTCCGGCGCCCACGGTACGCTCAAGATCACCGGAGACATTAGCCGCTACACCAAGGCCGCGGCTTTACGGCAAGGCGCGGAGAGCGAGTGCTTCCTGCGCTTCTCCACGGTCGCCGGCGAGCGCGGCGCGGCCGACGCCGAACGCGACGTGCGCGGCTTCGCCCTCAAGGTCTATACCGAGGAAGGCAACTGGGACCTCGTGGGTAATAACACCCCGGTCTTCTTCGTCCGCGATCCCTACAAGTTCCCGGACTTCATCCGCACGCAGAAGCGCGACCCCCGCAGCAACCTACGTAATCCAACCGCCATGTGGGATTTCTGGTCGCTTTCGCCGGAGAGCCTGCACCAAGTCACGATCCTGATGTCCGACCGGGGCCTTCCCAAGAGCTTCCGGCATATGAATGGCTATGGCTCACACACCTACAGCTTCATCAACGGCGAGGATGAACGCTTCTGGGTCAAGTTTCACTTCAAGACCATGCAAGGCATCGCCTGCCTGACCGACGAAGAGGCCGGTCAGATCATCGCCGGGGATCGGGAGAGCCATCAGCGCGATCTCTATCAATCGATTGAGAACGGCGATTATCCGAGATGGCGCTTCTTCGTGCAGGTCATGCCCGAGAAAGACGCCGGCGCGATCTCCTGCAATCCCTTCGACTTGACCAAGGTCTGGGCGCATGGGGACTATCCCTTGATCGAGGTCGGCGTCCTTGAGTTGAACCGGAATCCGGAGAACTATTTCGCGGAGGTCGAGCAGGTCGCGTTCGAGCCGTCGAACGTAGTGCCGGGGATCGGATTCTCGCCGGACAAGATGCTGCAGTTCCGCATCTTCGCCTATGCCGATGCACACCGTTACCGGCTCGGCTCCACCAACTACGCGAGCCTGCCGGTCAACAAGGCCAGCTGCCCGGTGCATTCCTATCACCGGGACGGTCGCATGCGCTTCGACGGCAATTCCGGCGGGGCCATCAACTACGAGCCCAACAGCTTCGGTGGGCCGGTGGAAGACGCCCACTTCAAGGAGCCCCCGCTCAAGATATCCGGCGACGCGGACCGCTACGACCACCGCGAGGGCAACGATGACTACTCACAGGCTGGCAACCTGTTCCGCCTCATGACGAAGGAGGAAAAAGAGGCGCTTTTTGCTAATACCGCGCGCGCCATGGCCGGCGTGCCGAAGGAGATTGCGCTCCGCTGGATCGCCCATTGCACAAAAGCCGACCCGGACTATGGAAAGGGCATCGCAAAGCGGCTCGGCATCGACGGGGGCAAGGCCGTGGCCACCGAGTAACACCAAGTCTCGTTGATAGGGGCCCATTTCACCGCGATCATTTGTCCGCCGGCTAGGCGCGGGGCGCGCCGCGGCGCCGGCACCGCGCGTAGCCCGTGGGCGACGCCGGCGGGCAAAGGATGGCGGGCAAGGGATTGCGGCCTTCGGTGGGGCGGATTGGCCCTCCCTGAAATCAACTATTGTTTTCCGTCGGCATTTGATGTAATCGTTTACATAATTAATATGTCGTTGGACGCAAGAGATACCCATCAATGGGTACGTTCCACGGGGAGGCGGCGCTTGGTTTCGACCATCAAGAACGTGGCGAAACGCGCGGGCGTGTCGACCGCCACGGTTTCGCGGGTCATCAATGGGCACGGGTATATCCGCCCATCGACCGCCGAGCGCGTGCAAAAGGCCATCGCCGAGCTGAACTTCCGGCCCAACATCATCGGGCGCAGCCTCAAGACGGCGCGCACCCGGACGTTCGGCGTGATGATCCCCACCCTCGCCAATCCGGTGTTCGCCGACGCCGTGTCGGGAATCCAGGACGCCGCGAGAACCGCCGGATACACGATCGTCATTACGGCGACCGACTACTGTTCGGATAGTGAATTCGCCGCGGTCCACACGATGCTCTCGAACCGGGTCGAGGGACTGATCCTGACCGTGGCCGAGGCCGAGAATAACGGCCTTCTCGACCAACTCGACGCGGAGGGAATCCGCTATGTCCTCCTCTACAACCAGCCCTGCTCCCGCGGGCGCAGTACGGTGACCGTCGACAATGTTGCCGCGGCGCGCTTGGCCGGGGAGCAGTTCGTCGCCCTCGGGCATCGGCGAATCGGCATGGTAACCGGCGATCCCACCGCGTCCGACCGAGCCGCCGCCCGGCGATTCGGATTCATCGAGGCGCTGCGCGACGCGGGGATCTACGATCCGCCCATCGTCGAGGTGGATTTTATGAACGTGGAGCTGTCCGCCGAACTGCGAACCCTATTCTCGGCGCCGTCGGCGCCGACCGCGGTGTTCTGCTCCAATGACGCCCTGGCCATCGCCGTCATAGGTTTGCTGCGAGGCTTGGGCATGACGGTTCCCGATGACGTTTCGGTCATTGGGTTCGATGGAATTTCCATTGGCGAACTCATCGAGCCCAGCCTCGCGACGATCGAACAGCCGTCGCGGGACATGGGAAAAAAGGCTGTCCAGCATCTGCTGGACCGTCTGTCCGGCGATGCGTCGCAGCAGGCCATTATCCTGCCGCATCGCCTTCGCCCTGGGGGGACGGCGGGGCCAGTCTTAGACCCCCGGCCCCGCCTCCCTCCAGACTCCGCCACCAGACCGTGAGAAGGACCTCAAGCCATGATGGTACGGACACTGAAACTGGTTGCCGCGGCGGCGCTTTTCGCCTTCGCCGCGGACGTCTCGCAGGCCAAGGCCGCCGACGCTATCTGTTACAACTGCCCACCGCAATGGGCCGACTGGGCCTCGCAGCTGAAAGCTATCAAAAAGAACCTCGGAATCAATATCCCGCACGACAACAAGAATTCGGGACAAACCCTATCGCAGCTTCTGGCCGAGAAAGACAATCCGGTCGCCGATGTCGCCTACTACGGCGTCTCCTTCGGCATCGCCGCCAAGGAGAAGGGCGTGGTCGCCGCCTACAAGCCGGCCCACTGGGATGAGATCCCCGACGGCTTGAAGGATCCCGACGGCTACTGGTTTACCATCCACTCGGGAACCCTGGGCCTGTTCGTCAACAAGGCGGCGCTGGGCGGCGCGCCGGTGCCGAAGTCGTGGAAAGACCTGCTGAAGCCCGAATACAAGGGCATGGTCGGGTATCTCGATCCCAGCAGCGCCTTCGTCGGCTATGCCGGGGCGGTCGCCATCAATCGCGCCTTGGGCGGCTCGTTCGACGACTTCACGCCGGTCATCGAGTACCTCAAGGCGCTCGCCAAGAATGACCCGATCGTGCCCAAGCAGACATCCTATGCGCGGGTCCTGTCGGGCGAGATTCCAATCCTGTTCGATTACGACTTCAACGCCTATCGCGGCAAGTACAAGGACAAGGCCGACGTCGAGTTCGTCATTCCGGCCGAGGGCACCATCGTCGTTCCCTATGTGATGAGCCTGGTCAAGGGCGCGCCCCATCCGGATCTCGGCAAGAAGATCCTCGACTTCATCATGTCCGACAAGGGGCAGGCCGTTTGGGCCAACGCCTTCCTGCGCCCGGTTCGCGCCAGCGCCATGTCGAAGGAGGCCGCGTCCAAGTTTCTGCCGGCTTCCGAATACGCCCGCGCCAAGCCCGTCGACTACGCTCGAATGGCCGCCGTGCAGAATGGGTTCAAGGAGCGTTACCTCTCGGAAGTCCGCTGAGGTATCTTCCGTCCACGGGTGGCGGCGCATGGGATCGCTCCGCCACCCGCCTTTTCGCGCATAGAGAGCTTTCGGGGAGAACCGGTTCGTGAAGCGGCGCGAGTACCCGAACCTCGTCATCCTCATCTTGCCGATCCTGATCGCGTTCAGTGCGTTTTTTCTGCTGCCCATGGCGCGCCTCGTGGCCATCGGTGGCAGCGGCCCGCGGGGACTCGGCGCTTACCTGGACATCGTGACGGTTCCTCGTAACCTGGAAAGCCTGATCGCGACGTTTCTCCTGTCGGTTTTCGTCACCGCCGCGGCACTGGCCGTATCGACGGTTTCCGGCCTGTTCCTCGAGCGTAACCGCTTTCCCGGACGGGGCTTTCTTATCTCGCTTCTGACCTTCCCGTTGGCGTTTCCGGGCGTGGTCATCGGCTTCATGGTCATCATGCTGGCCGGCCGCCAAGGGCTGATCGGAGAGGCGGCGAAGCTCCTGACCGGCAGCAAGATCGTGTTCGCCTACTCCATGAGCGGACTGTTCATGGGATATTTGTACTTCTCGATCCCGCGGGTGATCCTGACCATCATGGCGGCGGCGGAGAAAATGGACCCGGCTCTCGAAGAGGCCGCCCGGTCTTTGGGCGCGCCGCAGTGGCGCGTGATCGTCGATGTCATCCTGCCCGCCTTACGGCCCGGTCTGATCGCCTCGGGGGCCATCTGTTTCGCGACCTCCATGGGGGCGTTCGGAACCGCCTTCACCCTGGCGACGAACATCGACGTTCTGCCCATGACGATCTATACCGAGTTCACCCTGAACGCCAATATCGCCGGCGCCGCCTCGCTCAGCATCATCCTCGGGCTGATTACCTGGCTCGCGCTGTATGTCGCCCGCTCGCTGGCGGGCTCGACCGCGGCGGCGGCGGGCTGAGGCGCCGCCATGAAGCGCCCGTGGCTGTTCTATTCCCAGTTGGCGTTCACCCTATCGGTCTGCGCCTTTCTGATCGTACCGGTGATCATGTCCATGCTCGCGGGCGTTACCGAAAACTTTTTCATTGGAATCAAGAGCGGCGTTACCCTGCGATGGGTGTTCGAGGTCTTCGACCTTTACTCCGAAACCATATATTTGTCCCTGCTGATCGCCGTCGTCTGTCTTCTGTGCACCCTCATGCTCGGCGTCCCAACGGCCTATGTCCTGGCCAAGAAGTCTGGCCGGGCGGCGCGCGTGATCGAGGAATTTCTGGTCCTGCCGGTGGCCGTACCGGGGCTCGCGATCGCGCTTGCGTTGATTGTCAGCTATGGCGGGTTCAGGGATTTTCGCACCAGTTGGGCGTTCATCCTGGTCGGCCACGTCCTCTACACCATGCCGTTCATGGTGCGCGCCGTGTTGGCGGTGCTCTCGAGCATCGACTTCAAGACCCTCGAGGAGGGCGCCGCCAGTCTCGGCGCCGGTTTCTGGACGCGGTTTTTCGGAATCATCCTGCCCAATATCCGTTCGGGTATCCTTGCCGGCGCGCTCATGGTCGTGACCCTGTCGATCGGCGAATTCAACCTGACCTGGATGCTCCACACGCCCCTGACCAAGACCCTGCCCGTTGGGCTCGCGGACAGCTATGCCTCCATGCGCCTGGAAATCGGCAGCGCCTATACCCTGGTATTCCTGGTTATGATCGTCCCGCTTCTGGTCGCCTTGCAGATCTTCGGCGCGCCAACGAAACACGTCGCCAAGATCGAGGACGGCGGGGGGAAAGTTCAATGAATAACCAAGGGACGGCCATTCGCCTCGAGGCGTGCGCCAAAACCTTCGCCAACGGGGTGCGGGCGCTCGAACCTCTCGACCTGGAGATCGCCGGCGGCGAAACGGTTGTCCTCCTCGGGCCGTCCGGCTGCGGCAAGACCACGACCCTGCGCATCATCGCCGGCCTGGAAGAGCCCGACGCCGGCGGGCGCGTATTTTTCGACGAGGACGACGTGACCGCGCTGCCCATCGAAAAGCGCAACATCGGCATGGTGTTTCAATCCTATGCCCTGTTCCCCAACATGACGGCCCGCGAAAACATCGCCTACGGACTACGCGTGCGGCGCCTCGATCGGGACGCCCTGAACGCGCGCGTTCACCAGATGCTGGAGATGATGGACATCGCGGAGCTCGAGCACCGCCGCATCGATCAGCTCTCCGGCGGGCAGAGCCAGAGGGTGGCGCTCGCCCGGGCGATCGCGGTGCGGCCCAGGGTTCTGCTGCTGGACGAGCCCCTGACCGCGCTCGACGCCTTTTTGCGCGCGCGGCTGCGCGTCGAGATCGACCGGCTCCTGCGCAGCCTTGGTATCACCGCCGTCTACGTGACCCACGATCAGGGCGAGGCGATGTCGCTCGGCGACCGTATTGTCGTCATGAACGAAGGTCGCGTGGTGCAGGTGGGAACGCCGCGCGACATCTACTACCAGCCGAAAACCGACTTCGTCGCCGAGTTTATCGGCACCATCAACCGCATCCGGGGAGTCGTGCGCGGCGACCGGATCGAATGCGCGGCCGGGCATCTGCCGTGGTCGGCGGGGGGCAGCGGCGAAATCGAGGTTCTGTTCCGGCCCGAGGACGTGACCCTGGCCGCGCCCGAGGAGGCCTGTCTCAAGGGCCGGGTCGTGACCTCGTTCTTTCTCGGCGACCGAACCAAGTTGATCCTGGACGGCTTCGGCGACCGGGAGGTGGTGATCGAAACGACGGATCGGCGCGAATTCAAGCCGGGAACGGAGATCGCGTTTCGGGTCGACGCGGATGCCTTGATCTCATTGAAAGGCTGATATCCGGCCATGATCATCGTGCAAATCACCGATACCCATATCAAGGCGGGCGGAAAGCTCGCCTACCGAAAAGTGGATTCCGCCAAGGCGCTCCGCGACTGCGTCGCTCATGTCAACGGGCTGGTGCCACGGCCCGACGTGGCGATCATGACCGGCGACTTGGCCGATGTGGGCCGCCCGTCCGAGTACGCCGTGTTTCGAAAGATCGTGGATCGCCTCGCCATGCCGTTTTTCGTCATCCCCGGGAACCACGACGAACGGGGCGCGTTTCGCGACGCCTTCGCCGATCAGGCCTATTTGCCGCGGGATGGCGACTTCCTTCACTACGCGATCGAGGCGCACCCGATCCGCCTGGTCGGGCTCGATACCACGGTGCCGGGAAAGCCCTTCGGCATGATGTGCGAGGCGCGCCTGGCCTGGCTTGACGACTGCCTGCGCCAAGCCCCGGACAGGCCGACCCTGGTGTTCATGCACCATCCGCCATTCCTCACCGGCATCGAGCACATGGACGCGCAGAACTGCCGCAACGGCGATGCGCTCGGCGCCCTCCTCGCCCGGCACCCACAGGTCCGACAGCTCACCTGCGGTCACGTTCATCGTCCCATCCAGCTCAACTGGCATGGGCTCACCGCATCGATCGGCCCGAGCCCGTCTCATTCGGTCTCGCTCGATCTCCGCCCGAATGGACCGTCCGCCTTCGTGCTCGATCCCCCCGCCTGCCGCATCTTCTACGAGGCGGGCGACGGCAATCTTGTCGGCCATCTCAGCTTCATCGGGAACTTCGACGGCCCCCACCCATTCTTCGACGCTAGCGGCGCGATTATCGAGTAGATTTAGGTGTTTATATCAAGTCTCGTCGATAGAAGGTCAAGTTGCGCTCAGGCCGATCTCTCAAGGATCACGTCCGCCGCCTTTTCCGCGATCATATAGACGGAGGTTACGATGAAGAAGCCGGGGATGCGCGGGAATATGGATGCGTCCACGATTCGCAGCCTATCGATGCCGTAGACCTTGAAGGCGCTGTCCACCACGCCGCCCTGGTCCTGGGGCTTCATGGCGCAGGTGCCGCAGGCGTGGTGCCCCCAGGCATTGGCGCCGATGTGATCCTTGATCTGCCGGTCGGTGTAGATATGCCGGCCCGGGGTTTCTTCCCGGTCGATAAGATCGGCCATGGAGTCGGCCACCTTCCGCACGAACCTGACGCCGGCCGCGACGGACTCCAAATCGTCTCCGCTCGTGTCGTTACCCTCGTGGAAATAGCGAAACCGGATGGCGGGCCGCTCCAAGGGATCGTTCGACTTGAGCCTGACCTCGCCCGCGGTGTTACGGCTGTGTGCCTTGAGAACCACCCACGACAGGTAATCGATTTTCTTGAGGCGCTCGGCGTAGCCTGGATAGTAGCCGCGAAAATCAGCCAGGAGCGCGAAACAGAACAGATCGGGACGTTCCCGATCGGTCTTGGAGCGCAACATCACCGATAGCATGCCACCATTGCTCGTGTAGATGCCTTTGCGGAACAGCCGCCAGCGACGATAGTGCTTGTCGGTGTTATCATACCGCGCGCCGCCCATGGCTTTCCAAGGCGCCTTCATCTGGCTTACGACGCTCACCTCGTAGCGGTCCTGAAGGTTTTGGCCCACGCCCGGTAGGGGTTGCACCACGTCGATATCCAGTTTGGATAGTTGGTCCGGGCATCCGATCCCGGACAACATCAGGAGTTGCGGTGTATTGAAGACGCCACCCGCCAGTATGACTTCGCGGGTCGCGCCAACGCGCTTCTCGCTCCATTCCCTGTTCCGGGGCCCGGCCGCGGCCTGATACAGCCTCTTTCCCTCGCGATAGGCGACGCCGGTCGCCACCTTGCTCTGCGGATCGATTTCGATCCTTGTCACGATCGCGTTCAACCGGATGGTCAAGTTCTCCGGGCGCCGTTGCCGAACGTCCAGCAACAACTCCCGGGTCCCGCATCGCCCATGCCTGGACGTGGACAAGGGGATCATGCGCACCCCGAATGCGCGCTCGTCGACGAGTCTTTCATCGTTGG
>Ga0114931_10000297_pt1 | contig 58091 bp, 55 predicted proteins | sample 2SBtaG_FD_89579 | JGI IMG/M metagenome (GOLD analysis project Ga0114931, IMG submission 89579) | Deep subsurface microbial communities from Kolumbo volcano to uncover new lineages of life (NeLLi) - 2SBTROV14_V59a metaG | ecosystem: Environmental > Aquatic > Marine > Volcanic | place: Kolumbo... | reverse complement strand
GCCGGCCCGCGCGCTAACCCATTTCACCCGGCTTTATCAGGCCGTGCGCACCCCGGTCAGCCGGGCGCGGGCAGCCTATTGGGCGGGCCGCGCCGCCGGGGCGAGCGGCGATGAAAGCGCAGCGCAAAATTGGTTCACCATCGCCGCGCGTTTTCCCACCACATTTTATGGCCAGCTCGCCCCGCTTTCGCGCCAGGAACTGGCCGCGCTACCCCGCGCCGTGGCGCCCAGCCCCGGCGCGCAGGACATCGCCGCCTTTAACGCCAACGAGCTGGTGCGCACCGCCCGGGTGCTCGCCGCGCTGGGCCAGGCCGCCCTGTTGCGCCCGTTTATTGCCGCGCTGCGCCGCGCCGCATCCACCCCGGCAAGGCGCGCGTTGGTGGCCAATCTGGCGATGCGCCTGGGCCGTACCGATCTGGCGGTGCACAGCGCGCGCCTTGCCCGACGCGACGGCCTGATGCTGCTTAACGCCGGTTATCCCCTCACCCCGCTGCCGACCACGTCGCTGGAAAAAGCGCTGGTGCTCGCCATCGTGCGCCAGGAAAGCGGCTTTTATCCCCGCGCCCGCAGCTATCGCGGCGCCCTGGGCATGATGCAACTCATGCCATTCACCGCCAAGGCCACCGCGCGCCGGCTCGGCGTGCCCTTTGCCCCCGACCGGCTGACTTCGGATGCAAACTACAATCTGTTGATCGGCTCGGCTCACCTGGCCGAACTGGTCGAGGCCTACCGCGGCTCCTATGTGCTGGCGATTGCCGCCTATAACGCCGGGCCGGCGGCGGTGGCCCACTGGATCCGCCTGTTCGGCGACCCGCGCGACGCCGAGGTCAACACCATCGACTGGCTGGAAATGATTCCCTATCGGGAGACCCGCAATTATGTCCAGCGGGTGCTGGAGGCGCTGCCGCTTTACCGCTTGCGCCTGGGCCAGCCGGCCGGGACAGCCGATCTGGCAACCATCATGGCGCGCGCCGAAAGCACCCCGCGCCCGGTCATGCTGCCCCGTCCCCGGCCTTGATCTCCCCGCTCAGTCGATAATGCCGATCTGGCGGCCGAAATCAGTATAGCTCATGTCGCGCAGGCGCTGACCGCGCACCTCGGGGATGGCCCCGGCGCTCTTGATACCAGTGCCCTCGACCAGCCGGTTCATGAAATTGAAGGTGGCGCAGACCGCGGCGGCGTCATGCACCGCCCGTTCGTCCCAGCCAGCATCGTAGATCGCCTGGGCATCGGCATCGACCATGCGGCTGGGGGTCAACGTCAGCTTTTTCACATAGGCCAGAACTGGCTTCATCCGCTCATCGACCGGGGCGCTGTCGATATCGGCCATCAAACCGGCCATCACCCCTTCGCCGATGCCGAAAGCCTCGGCCACATAGGTGTGAATGCCATGGCAGTAATCACACTGGTTCAGCCCCGAGACATAGCCGGCGATCAGCTCACGCTCGGCAACGCTGAACGGCGAGGGCCCGCGCAACAGCACGTCATGCAGGGCCATCAGCGGCCGCGCCGGCTCAGGCCAGCGCTGGAACAGCTCGGTCAGGGTATAGCCTTCGGGCATGCTGGGAAGTATCGCCATGGGAATCACCTCATCGAATGTAAAATCAGTCCAAAACGCCGATCTGGCGGCCAAAATCACGATAGCTCATCTCGCGCAGCGCCTGGCCCTGGGCGCGGGCCTCGGCCTGTTCGGCGCTGACGCCAGTACCGTCAACCAGCCGGTTCATATAATTGAAGGTGGCGCAAACCAGCGCCGCGTCATGCACCGCCCGCTCGTCCCAGCCGGCGTCATAGATTGCCTGGGCGTCGGCGTCGACCATGCGGCTGGGGGTCTGGGTCAGTTTTTTCACATAGGCCAGAACCGGCTTGAGCCGTTCGTCAACCGGGGCACTATCGATATCGACCATCAGTTTCACCATCACCTCCGGGGCGATGCCATAGGACTCGGCCACCCCGACATGCGAATCATGGCAGAAATCACACTGGTTCAGCCCCGAGACATAACCGGCGATCAACTCGCGCTCGGCGGCGCTGAACGGCGAAGGGCCACGCATCACCACCTCGACCATTTCGATCAGGGGGGCGGCCGCTTCGGGGTAGTGTTGAAACAGCTCAGCCAGCGCATAACCGGCCGGCATGGAAGGAAGAATCGCCATGGACACACCTTTTGAAAGCAGGAAGGTGGCGCAGCCTATCACAGCGCCCCGGGCCATGCCCTCAAAATAATGTGATTGTCTTGTCCTTCTCTTCAGGCCGCCCGGCGCGCGCCGCTCAACTGGCCCAGCACATCTTCCAGGCCCTCCTGACCGGGCTTGAAGCTCAGCCGCAGCACCCCGGCGCGGCAGGAGACAACCCGCCCCTCAACCTCGCGCGCCGCACCCGGGCTGCGCAGCCGGATGACCGAGCCGCTGGCAATGACTGTCTCCATCCGAAGGGCGGCACCGCCATCGCTGAGATCCATTAGCGGGACCCTTTGCCACTGCCCATCGACAAGGATTTCGGCCCCGCCCGACGTCTTGCGGCGCGCCGCGCCGCGCCGGTTGAATTCGCCTTCCTGGCGCAGCCGGGTAAGGATTTCCTCGATACGCTCGCGCAGGCTCTCGACGCCCTGGCCCATTTTACGGGTATTTTCCTCTACCGAGACGGCCAACTGACCGCTTTCCCGGATTTCCCGGGCCACTTCATTAATGCTGGAAAAAACAGTTCGGGTGCCTTCGGCCGCCTGCTGGGCGTTGTGGCTGATCTCAGTGGTGGTAGCCGACTGTTCCTCGACCGCCGAGGCGATCACCGTGGAGACTTCCTCGACTCGACCGACGATCTCACCAATCGCCTTGATCGCGCTGGCCGCCTCGGTGCTCACTTTCTGGATGCCGCTGATCTCCTTGGCTATATCTTCGGTGGCGGTTTTAGTCTGAGTGGCCAGATTTTTGACCTCGGAGGCCACCACCGCGAACCCCTTGCCAGCCTCGCCGGCGCGGGCCGCCTCGATGGTGGCATTGAGCGCCAACAGATTGGTTTGGTTGGCGATCTGGGAAATCAGTTCCAGAATCGAGCCGATTTGCTGGGCCGCCTCCTCCAGACTGGCGATCGTCCGGGTGGTTTTATTGGCTTCCGACACCGCTTCTTCGGTAACCTCGCGGGCGCGGCCGACCTGCTGTGAAATCTCGCGCACTGAGACCGCCATTTCCTCCGAGGCGGCGGCCACCGCGTCGACATTGCCGCTGGTCTGCTCCGAGGCGTGGGCCGCCTGGTCCGAACGCTCACCCACACTGGCCGCGTTTGACGTCATATTGCCTGCCGCCTCGCGCATTTTCGCGCTGTGGGCCAGCACCTCGGCGACCACGTCCTTGACCTCGCTGTCAAGCGCATCGAGCATGTTCTGGATATGGTCGCGGCGCGCCCGGTCGCCGCTTTCGATATAGACCGAGACCCCGAGATCCATATCCAGGAAAACCGCGCGAATCACCGCCTGGATCAGGCGCGCGCAGCGCGCGCTGTCGTCGCCGCAGGCCTGATGCAGCGCCCCGACCAGCGAGCACAAGACATGGGCGTAGCCCCCCATGTACCAGCGCGGCTCAAGCCCGATGCGCTGGTGAACCTGCCCGATCGTCTGGGCCTGACGGTAATAGGCATCATCGAACTGGCCGGAAAACAACCCCGCCCAATGGCTGGCCTGGGCCGCCTTGAGCTGGGGGATTTTGGCCCCGCCGTCCAGCCGACCAGCCAGTTCGTCCCAGCCCGACAGATGGTCGTAGAATGCGCCGAGCGTGCCTTCCATATTGTCCCTGAGGATGTCCCAGGCCTCGTTCAGCGCCGCACATTGCGTCGGATCGATCTGGAGAAACCGCAACCGGTCATGAATTTTCGGGTTGCTGCTTTGTGTTCCGCTTGATGTCATCGGTTCTTTGCCCTTCCAGTTTTCAATACCGGCCCATAAGCAACAACGGCGGTTATTGTGTTTTGGCGTACCCCCACGCCAGACCGGCATCATCATCGGCTATTTGTTCTTAAAGTTTTATTTAAAAGGGTGAAAAAGTCCTGGCCGCTTACCGGAAATTAACGCCCCCTGTGGCTCCTTATGGTTAATGTTTTCTCGCGGCCGGAATCTGGCCATGATAGGGTGACCCACATGCCGACACTCACTCTTCTCCAGGCCCGCATGGGCTCGACCCGCCTGCCCGGCAAGGTGATGCGCCCGCTGAGCGGCAAGCCCATGGTGGAGCGGATTATCGAACGGCTGCGCGCCGTGCCGGAAATCGACGATGTGGTGATCGCCACCTCCAGCGAGCCGGCCAATGATGTCATCCGCGCTTTTGGCGAAAAACACGCGGTGGCGGTTTTCTCCGGCGATGAAAATGATGTGCTCGATCGCTATTATCAGGCCGCACGCCGCTTTGGCGCCGACCCGGTGGTGCGCATTACCGCCGATTGCCCGCTGATCGACCCCAAGGTGGTGTCCGATCTGATCGCGCTTTACCGCGCGAACGACTATGACCACGCCGGGGTGCTCACCGGCGCCAGCCCGGCCCGGCCCGGCCAGGGCCGCTTTCCCGACGGGCTCGACGCCGAGGTGATCCGCTTTGCCGCGCTGAAGCGCGCCTGGCGTGAGGCCAGCGCGCCGGGGGACCGCGAACATGTCACCCCCTATCTGTGGCGTCAGCCGGAAAAATTCCGCCTCGGCGTGCTCACCGCCGAGCGGGACTATGGCGACATGCGCTGGACGGTGGACAATGAGGAGGATTTTGCGCTGATCGACAAGATCTTCACCGCGCTTTACCCGCAAAAGCCGGATTTCGCCATGGCCGATATCCTCGCCTTTCTTGCCGAGCACCCCGGTCTGGCGACGATCAACCGCCAGTTCATCAACCCCGAGGCTCACGAAAAACTAAGGTCCGTTCAGCCATGAAGGGCCAGGAGCTTTACGCCAGGGCCAAACGGCTGATCCCCGGCGGGGTGCAGCTTTTGTCCAAACGACCCGAGCTGTTCCTGCCCGATAACTGGCCGGCCTATTACGCCCGCGCCAAGGGGGTCGAGGTCACCGATCTGGACGGGCGCAGCTATATCGACATGGGCATGATGGGCATCGGCGCCTGCGTGCTCGGCTATGCCGACGACGAGGTTGACGCGGCGGTGCGCCAGGCGATCTCCCATGGCGTGGCCGCCAGTCTTAACGCTCCCGAGGAGGTCGAACTGGCCGAGGCGCTGGTCTCCCTGCACCCCTGGGCCGATATGGCCCGCTTCGCCCGCTCGGGCGGCGAGGCGATGGCCATCGCGGTGCGTATCGCGCGCGCCTTTAGCGGCCGCGATGTGGTGGCGATCTGCGGCTATCACGGCTGGGCTGACTGGTATCTGGCGGCCAATCTGGGCGATGACGGCGCGCTTGACGGCCATCTGATGCCCGGCCTGCCGCCGGCCGGCGTGCCGGCGGGGCTGCGCGGCACGGCGCTGGCCTTTCATTACAACCGGATCGATGAACTCAAGGCGATCGCGCACCAACAAGGCCGCAAGCTGGCGGCCATCGTGATGGAGCCGCGGCGCGGCGAAGCCCCCGCGCCGGGCTTTCTTGAAGGGGTGCGTCAGATCGCCGACGAACTGGGCGCGGTGTTGATCTTCGATGAGATCACCAGCGGCTTTCGCATGCATTGCGGCGGCGTCCATCTTGCCCTAGGGACCGACCCCGACATGGCGGTGTTCGCCAAGGGGCTGGCCAATGGCTATGCCCAGTCGGCGGTGATCGGGCGCGCCGAGGTGATGGACGCGGCCCAGGCCACCTTTATTTCCAGCACCAACTGGACCGAGCGGATCGGCCCGGCAGCAGCATTGGCCACCCTGGCCAAATTCCGCCGCGAGGCGGTGGTCGATCATCTCAATCATATCGGCGGGCTGGTGCGCGCCGGCTGGACGGCGGCGGCCGAGCGCGCCGGACTGGTCCTGACCCTCGATGGCGTGGACTGCCTGGGCGGTTTCACCCTCAAAGAGGACGATGCCCCGGCGCTGGTCTCGCTGTTCGTGCAGACCATGCTCGATGAGGGCTATCTTGCCTATAACCAGTTCAAGCCCTCGCTCGCCCATACCCCTGATCATGTCGCCGCCTATCTGGAAGCGGTCGAGCGCGCCTTTATCACCCTCGCCGAGGCCGCTTGCAAGGGCGATGCCCGCGCCCGTCTGCGCGGCCCGGTAGCGCGCGGCGGCTTTTACCGTCTGACCCGGTGATGCGCTACCGGCGGTTGGGAGACATGCAAGTTTCCGCCCTGGCGCTGGGCACGGTGGCGCTGGGGGTCGATTACGGCATCAAGGCGCCGGGCGATTTTGGCCGGCCATCCGCGCGCGATGCCGAAGCGCTGATCCATGCCGCGGTCGAGGCCGGCATTACCCTGTTCGACACCGCCCCGGCTTACGGCGATGCGGAAAATCTGCTGGGCCGGGCGCTGGAGCGCGCGCCGCACTGCCTGATCGCCACCAAGGTCGCCGGCCCGCCGGAAGATGTCGAGGCCTCAATTGAGCGCAGCCGGCGCGCTCTGGGCCGCGATGTTCTCGACATTGTTCAGATCCATAACGCCACCGCGCAAATGCTGGCCGACGGTCGGCTGGTGGACCGCCTGCAAAGCCTTCAGGCGCACGGTGTAATTGGCCGGCTGGGGGTCTCGGTTTACGGCGCGCCGGCGGCGCTGGCCGCTATAAAAACCGGGTGTTTCGAGCTCATACAAGTCGCCTATAATATGTTTGACCGGCGCATGGAGCCTCGGGTGTTTCCCGCCGCCCCGGCGGTGCTCGCCCGCTCGGCCTTTCTCAAGGGCGCGCTGACCCCCAAGGCGCAATTCCTGCCCGCAGCGCTGGCTCCCTTGCGCCATCAGGCCCAACGGGCGGCCGATATCGCCGGCGGCTGGCAAGCCCTGCCGGCGCTGGCCCTGCGCTTCAGCCTGTCATGCGAGCATATCACCTCGGTATTGGTCGGCCCGCGCACCCCGGGCGAGCTAACCGCGGCGCTAACGGCCGAACGCGCCGGCCCGCTGAGCGCGAATACGCTGGCCGCCCTCGCCCCGCTGGCGCTTGATGACGACCGGCTGGTCAACCCGGCGCATTGGCCGGTGTCATGAGCAGCATACCTCCCATTGTTTTGTTGCGCTGCGACGGCGGCCCGGGCATCGGCTTTGGCCATTTCACCCGCTGCCGGGCGCTGGCCGCAGAATTTGAGCGCAACCACGGCTGCCGGACCCGCTTCTGGGTGGAGCGCGGCGCCGAGCTCTTGAGCGATGTCGCACTGGTCGCCGGTCCCGAGGGGCGAGAGATCGCCACCATCATCGATCTGCCGTTTGATGACCCCGCGCCGCTGCCGGGTGGTCTACCTGGGGTAGTCGCCGCGATTGACGACGGCACGGCGCGCCGGCTGGCCACCGAGGTGAATTTCTATCCCCCCGTCCCGGCGCTGGACTGGTCGGGCTATTCCGGCACGGTCTTTTGCGGCTGGGACTGGGTGGTGCTGGGGCCCGCCTTTGCCAAAGCCCCGCCCTCACGCGTAAAACCCGCCCGGCCTCGCCTACTGGTGACCATGGGCGGCGCCGATCCGCGCGGCTTTACCGGCCTGGCGCTCGATGCCCTGGCGCGGGTGGCCGGTGATTTTGATATCCGGGTGATCCTTGGCCCGGCTTTTGACGCCCCGCTGCCGGCGGGAGACTATGAGGCCGTGCGCGCGCCGCGTGACATGCGCGGCGAAATGCTGCGCGCCGATCTCGCCGTCGCCGCCTTCGGGGTTACCGCCTTCGAGCTGGCGGCCTGCGCCACACCGGGGATTTTCTTGTGTCTGTCGGATGATCACGCCCGCTCGGCCCGTGCCTTCGAGGACGCTGGCATTGGCGTCATCGGTGCGCTTGAGCCGGCGGCATTGGCCGCCCAGATCACCCGCGCCCTGGCCATGCCCGCACCGGCGCAGCCGCGTCTGGTCGATGGCCGGGGATCAGAGCGCATCGCCGCCGAAATCATCAAACGGGCCGGGTTGTCACCGTGATGGTGCCGACCGCCCGGACGGCGTTTTCGATCGCCTTGTTGCGGGTCTCGCCGGTGGCGATCACCATGCCCGCCGTACAGCCGGAAAAGGTCGGTGGCGGGATCACATCGCCCACCCCGGCCGACATGATGATCTCGGCCACCCCGGGCAGGGCGCGGGCCTCGTCAAGGCGCTCGATCGCCACAAGCCGCCCCGGCTCGGGAAAAACATAACGCTGCACCACCGGCCGATTTTGCTTTGCGGTAACCTCTTCGGGCCTCACCGTCTCGCCCAGCGCCAGACGGATCACCGCGGCAATAATGCTGACCCCGGTGTTGAGCGGAATTTCATGGGTGCAGAAATAGCCGCCGGACAGCCGCGCCGCCAGTTCGATGACATGGGGACGGCCATCGCAGACCACGATGTCGCCCTTGACCACGCCATTGGTCACCCCGAGGCTGGCCGCCGCCGCCTCGACCAGGGCGCGCACCTTGTCCTGGGTTTCCTCCGGCAGGGCGCTGGGCAGCTCGCCGCCGTTTTCGATCATATAGGGCGCGGTGCGGGGGACCAGTTCGTAATTACGGTCGGAAAACCCCAGGGTGTGGGCGCGCCCGTCGATCACCACCGATTCAGTACTGACCTGGGGCCCGGGCATGAAGCGTTCGACCATCACCCGGCCGCTGGGCGAGTTTTCCAGAGCCGTCTCGTAGGCCCAGTCGAGATCAACCGTCTCATCCAGCCTCAAAACCCCGCGCGAGCCGCGGCTGTCCACCGGCTTGATCACCAGCGCAAAGCCTTCCTCGGCAACCACCCGGTCGAGATCGGCGCGGCGCTCCAGCGGCGCGAACCAGGGCACCGGGATGCCGTCGGCGGCGAATTTGCGTTTCATCGCCAGCTTGTCGACCGCGCGGCGCGCGGCTTCCAGGGGCAGGCCGGGCAGGCCCAGCGCGCCGGCCACCACGGCGACCGTCACCGGCGCGTCGACCGCCAGGCAGATCACCCCGTCGATCGGCCGCACCGTGCGGTGATAGCGCTGCGCAGCAGCCAGCACTTCGTCCGGATGATAGGCACTGGCCAGCAGCCGGTCGTGGGCATGGGCGAAGCCGGGGGCGTTTTCGTCCCGGTCGGCGACCACCACATGAAGCCCCATGCCGGCCTCCAGCCGGATGCCCGGCACCGCCTGCACCCCGCCACCGACGATCAGCAGGGTGCGGCTCAAAAGTAGAGCCCGCCGTTGACGTTAAGGGTTTGCGCAGTGATATAGCTGGCCGCGTCCGAGGCCAGAAAGACCACCGCGCGCGCCACCTCGTCGGCGCTGCCCATGCGGCCCAGCAAAATGCCCTCGGCCGCCTTGGCCACCGCCCCGGCTTTGAGCCCGGCGGCAGCCATGTTGCTTTCGATCAGCCCGGCGGCCACGGTGTTGCAGCGGATGTTGTCGGGCGCGCCAAAGCGGGCAATCACCTGGCCGAGCGAAATCAGCCCCGCCTTGGAGGCGGCGTAATGAGCGGTGCGCGGCCCGCCATATTGTCCCGAGACCGAGCCGATGTTGACCACCGCTCCGGCGCCGCGCGCACGCATATGGGGCAGGGCGAGTTGGGCGCAGATGAACGGCCCCTTCAGATTGACCGCCATGATGCGGTCCCAGTCGTCATCGCTGATCTGGTCGAAATCGGTCGGCTTGTTGATGCCCGCGTTGTTGACCAGAATATCAAGCCCGCCCAGCGCGCCGACCACCGCGTCAAGAGCGCGGGCCACGCTGGCCCGGTCCTCGACCGTCAGTTGCACCGCCATCGCGCTATCAAGCCCGGCGGCGACGTCCTCGGCGGCGGCGCGGTTTTTCTCGTAGCCCACCGCAACCCGCGCCCCGGCGCCGGCCAGCGCCCCGGCGATGGCGCGCCCGATTCCCCGGCCGGCGCCGGTAACCAAGGCGATTTTACCGCTTAAGTCCATGATTTATCCCTGTTTCTTGCGCGCCACAACCCGGCGCACCGCGCGCGCGATGCCGGCGGCGTCGAGCCCGAAATGCTGCGCCAGCTCGTCGGGCTCGCCGGATTGGCCAAAGTCGCACATGGCGATCATTTCCATCGGGCAGGGGGCGGTGCGCACCAGCGCCTCGGCCACCGCGCCGCCCAGCCCGCCGTGGATGGAATGATCCTCGGCGGTAACGATCGCCCCGGTCTGGCGGGCACAGGCGGCAATCATTTCTTCGTCAATCGGCTTGAGGGTCGCCATATTGACCACCCGGGCATCAACACCCTCGCCGGCCAGTTGCTCGGCGGCGGCCAGCGCGCGCGCCACCTCGACGCCGCAGGCAATGATCGTGACATCGCCGCCGGGGCGCAGCACGCAGGCCTTGCCAATAATAAACTCGTGGGCCTCGCTCACCACTCGCGGCGCGGGCGAACGGCCGGTGCGCATATAGACCGGGCCATCAAACTCGAGCATTGCCCGGGTGGCCAGCGCCACCTCGCGGGGATCGGCCGGCGACAGCACCGTCATATTGGGAATGGCGCGAAACGCCGCCAGGTCTTCGAGACATTGCGCCGAGCCGCCGTCGGGCCCGACATCGATGCCGGGGTGACTGGCGACGATCTTGACATTGCGCCGGGCATAGGCGATCGACAGCCGCGCCTGTTCGAGAGCGCGCAGGCAGAACACCGCGAAACCGGTGACCACCGGGATCAGTCCGACCGCCGCCATGCCGCCGGCCGCCGCCATCATGTTCTGCTCGGCGATGCCAAACTGAAAGAAACGCTCCGGCTCAGCGGCGCGGAAATGATGAACGCCGGTGCCGCCGGCGATGTCGGCGTCGAGCACCACCATGGTATCGAACTCGCCGGCCAGATCGCGCAGCGCCCGGCCAAAGGCCTCGCGCAGGGAATCGCCCGCCGAGCCGATCAGTTGCGGGGCCGCGTTCATGCCGCCCTCCCCGCCGTACCTTCGCCGGCCAGCCAGGCCGCAACTTCATCGGCCGGCACCCCGAGATCGGCCAGCGCCTGCTGGGTTTCCTCATCGCGCAGAGCGACACTGCCATGCCAAGCCGGCACATTTTCCATATAGGACACGCCCTTGCCCTTGATGGTGTGGGCGATGATCACGCTGGGCCGCGCCGGCTCGCCGCGCGCCGCCGCAAAAGCGTCCGCGATGGCGGCAAAATCATGGCCGTCGATTTCCTCGACCCGCCAGCCAAAGGCGGCCCATTTGTCGCCCAGGGGCTCCAGCCCCATGATATTGGCGTTCAGATAGTCGCTCTGCATCTTGTTGTAATCGACGATCGCGCACAGATTGGACAGGCCGTAATGGGCGGCGCACATCGCCGCTTCCCACACTTCGCCCTCCTGTAACTCGCCGTCACCCAACAAGGCGTAAACCCGCGCTTGGGCCTGCTGGTGGCGCAGACCCAGAGCCATGCCGATGGCCACCGAAAACCCCTGACCGAGCGAGCCGGTGCTGGTCTCGGTCCACGGCGCATCCACCACATGGGGATGGCCCTGCATTATCGATCCCAATTTGCGCAGCCGCACGGTTTGAGCCAGCGGGACCAGCCCGCACAGGCCGGCGGCGGCGTAAAGTGCCGGGCAGGCGTGGCCCTTGGACAAGACAAAGCGGTTGCGCCGGGAATCGGCGATATTTTGCGCCGTCAGGCCCAACTCGCGGCCATAAAGAAAGGCCAGAATATCGGCCGCCGACAGCGCCCCGCCGGGATGACCCGAGCCGGCGGCGTGAATGGCGGCGATGGCAAGCCGGCGAATGTCGCGGGCCATGGTTGTCAGATCATCCGGCATTGATGCCTCTAGTCCTCCGTGAGCAGTTGCGCAAAGGATATGATACGCGCATTGGGCAGGCGCGCCGAGACCTCGGCGGCAATTTCATCGAAATAGGCCCGCGAGGCGACCAGCACGATATCGGGGGCCAGCGCCTCCAGCGCCGCCGGCTGGTGGATTTCCTGGCCAAACAGCCGGTCGCAATATTTCCACAGCTCGCGGTCGATCACCCCGGCCAGCACATCGGGATCGAGCCCGCCGTCCTCGACGATGCTGCGAAAAATCCGCCCGCCGCCCCACACCACCACGCGCCGGCCCTCGCCAGCCATGGCCGTAATGCGCACACCGGCCCGTTTCAGCCGCTTGCGGTTATCCTTGAGCCGGCTGGCATAGCCGTCGATCAGCTCCAGCGGGTCGACAGTGCGGCGCGCGATGGCGGTCAGATTTTCCGCGTCGCTGGTGAACTGGATCACTTCCAGGCCGGCCTCGCCCAGCGCCCGCAGGAAACTGGCGGGCGAGAAATGATAGAGATGCTTGTCGATAAACCATTCCTCAACCACATCGCGCGCACCAATCAGATCGATATTAGGGGCCTCGATGAACAGCACCCCATCGGCCGCCAGGGCGTCGGCCATTTGCGCCAGATGATCGCGCACCGATTTGACATGCTCGAGGGTATGGCTGGAATAGATCAGATCGTAGGCCCCCGGCTCCAGCGCAACATTCTCGATGCGGGCAATGCGGGTCTCGACCCCGGGCAGATCGGCATAGCCGCCGGTCACCCGGCCGTCCGGCTCGACCGCCAGAATTTGCGCCCCCGGGTTGAGCGCGCGCAGGGCATGAATGAAGCTGCCCCGATTGGCCCCGACATCGAGCACCCGGCGCACCGCGCGCAGATCGATCGCCGCCCCGAGCATGGCCATCGCCGCCTCGGTGCGAAAGCCCTTGCCATAGCGGATATTGCCCCAGTCGGCGCCGCTGGAGAGCGCCACCACCCGCTCAGGCACATGGTCGATGCGCGGCAGGCTTTGCGCCAGCCCGCAATCGGTACAGACATAGACCGTCAGATCACGCGGGCTCGAGGCCGCGCGGTAGGCCCGCTCCAGGGCGTGCGCCCCGCACAGATCGCAGGCCAGAGCATCTTCACAGGTTGTCTCGAACAGAGCCATTTCAAACATTATAGCGCACCTTGTAGCATGGCGACCCGGCATAGCCGAACCATTCCATTACGTCGCCGGCCTCTTCCATCAGCGCCGCCTCCTGTGCCTCGCTCAGGCCGAAATCGCGGGGCACATGCACATTATGAGGGCGGCGAATTCGCTCGAACGCGCCGGCATCATGATCAAGACCGAGAAAATCAAAGACCGCGTCGACCACATGGGGGGCGGCGACCAGGTCCTCGAGCTTGACCATGCAGTGGCGCTGGGCCGGCAGATCGGCCAGATCGCGGGCGATCACCCGGTTGATCTCGCCCCAGTGAAAACAGATGCGGCGGAACTGGTCATAGCTGCGAAAGCGCCGCGCCCGCAGATCGCCCGCGGGCGGCAGCGGCCACCAGTATTTTTTCTCCGGCGGCGGCGCGCGGTGGTTTTGCGGATCATCGAGATGAGCCTGAAGGGCGGCGACCGACCGGTCATCATAGCATTCATCGCCCAGCTTGTTGAAATAGGAACTGGCGACCTTGCGCCCGTCGCGCACCACATGGACATAACGCGCCTCGGGAAACACCTGTTCCAGCGCCGGGATCAGCCACGACAGTTTGTTCGACGAATCGCCCCACCAGCCGCACCGGCTTAAGGCCACCGCCGCACCGTGCCAGCACGCCAGCGCGCCCGCCGCCTCATCGAGCGAGATTCTCCCCATGTAATAGCCCGTCGCCAGCGGCTGAACATGGGTGCACAGATATTCATGATGGATCTCGACATCATCCAGCGGGCCAAACAGGCGCTCCATCAACTGGCTGCCGGCGCGCCCGCTGGAGAGGATGAAAAACGGCCGGGTGTCCGCGCTCATGCGGCACCTCCCTCGGGCTTGCGGGCAACCACCATGACCTCGCGGCCCAGGCCGAGCCCGGCCAACGAGCGGTAGAACTCGCGCTTGAGCGTCTGCATTTCGGGGGCGGCCAGCGCCAGATCGAACGCCTTGCGCCGGGCGTGACAGCCCCGGCCCAGGCTGTCGCGGCCGATATAATTTTCGCCCATCAGCAAAAACAGCTCCATCGGAAAGGTCGCCTCGCGCGCGACAATGGTAAACCCGGCCGCCTGGGCCAGCCGGCACAGGCTTTCGACATCGAAATAATTGATATGATGGGGCGGGGCGAGCCACCATGGCGGGGCGTCCAGCGCGGCGCGCGCGGCGCGCTGAAACGGGTTGTAGTCATTGGGAGTAATCAGACAGACCAGCCCGCCCGGCGCCAGCAGATCATGGACCAGGCCCAACATCTGCGCCGGGTCGGGCAGATGTTCCAGCACCTCGCTGAGGTGAATGGCATCAAAGGGGCCCAGACCGGCGGCGCTCTCGGGGCCCAGAAAATCCTCGATCACCTCGAGGTCGAACCCTTTGGCGTGGCGGGCGGCGGCGCGTGACGGCTCGATGCCCAGCCCGCGCCAGCCGCGCTCGCCGGCGACCCGCAAAAAAGTGCCCGGGCCGCAGCCAACATCGAGCACCGCGCGGCGCCCGGCCGGCAGCTCGCGCTCGAACAGCGCCAGCCGTTCGCCGTAAACCTGACGCCACCAGGTAATGTCTTCCTCGTGGCGGGTGATGAACCGGGGCTTTTCATCGGTGTAATATTGGTCGCGGTAAACCGCCTCGAGCGCGGCCGCATCGGGGATCGGCGTGACATGGCGAAACCCGCAGCGCTCGCAGGCGATTACCGTGTAATCACCGGCCTGGTCGATCACCTCGCCCGCGTGTGCGCGCCATTTCTTTTGCGGCATTCGTCTTTTCCCGTTACCTTTTTGCATTATGGTTACCAGAATTGGTTAGAGTATGGTTAAGCCTCCCTTCATTCCCTATGGCCGGCAGTGGGTTGACGAGGACGACATCGCCGCTGTCGGCGCCGTGCTGCGCTCCGACTGGCTGACCACCGGCCCGGCGGTCGACGCTTTCGAGGACGCCTTCGCCGAGCGGGTGGGGGCGGGCCATGCGGTGGCGCTGTCCAGCGGCACTGCCGCCCTTCATGCCGCCATGCGCGCCCTGGGCATCGGCCCCGGCGACGAGGTGATCGTGCCGGCGCTGACCTTCGCGGCCAGTGCGAATTGCGCCGTCTATGAAGGAGCGAGGCCGGTGTTCTGCGATATCGAGCCCGGCAGCCTGGTGATCGACCCCGCGGCCGCCACCCGGCTGATCAGCCCGCGAACCCGGGCCATCATCGCTGTCGATTACGCCGGCCAGCCGGCCGATTATGGCGCCCTGCGGGCGCTGGCCGACGCCCACGGCCTGGCGCTGGTCGCCGACGGCTGCCACGCCCTGGGAGCGCGGCTGGACGGCGTGCCGGTGGGCGCGCTTGCCGACATTACCGCCTTCAGCCTGCACCCGGTCAAACATATCAGCGCCGGCGAGGGCGGGGTGGCGACCACCGCCGATGCGGCGCTCGCCGCCCATATGCGCCGCTTTCGCAACCATGGCATCGACAGCGACGCGCGGGCCCGCGAACAGGCCGGGGCCTGGGACTATGACATGGTGGAGCTAGGCTATAATTACCGGCTAAGCGACATTCACTGCGCCCTGGCCCACAGCCAGCTGGGCCGGCTCGACGGCTGACTGGAGCGCCGGCGGGCGATCGCGGCGCGCTATGACGCCGCCTTTTCCGGCACGCTGGAGCGCCAGACCATCCGCCCGGGGGTCGAGCACGCCTATCATCTTTATGTGATCCACGTGCGCCGGCGCGCCGATGTGTTCAGGCGGCTGCGCGAGGCCGGCATCGGCGTTAATGTCCACTACAAGCCGGTTCACCTGCACCGCTATTATCGCGAGACCTTCGCCACCCGTCCCGGCCAGTGCCCGGCGGCCGAGGCCGCCTACGACGGCCTGCTCAGCCTGCCGATGTTCCCGCGCCTGCGCGACGATGACGTCGAGCGGGTGATCAAAGAGGTTTTTAGAGCGATCGCCTGATTTTGCGCAACGGGCGCAGGCCGTCGGCCGGGTCGGCGCGCCAGTCGCATTCCGCCCGTTCGGCCGCGGTTGGCCGCTTGATCCCGTCGCCATCGGCGGCCCAGCCGGCGGTGGCGTCGGCGATTGCCGCGCCAATTTCTTCGGGCAGCCAGCAATGACCGGCGGCATATTCCGCGCCGCGGGCGTCGAGATCGAGGTGGAACTCGATCACTTGCGCCCCCCAGCGATGAATGGCGCGGGCCAGCACCCCCGGGTTGGCGCTGTGGTCCGACCAGCCGACCGGGCAGCCGGTGGCCGCACGCAAAGTCTCGATCGCCGCCAGATTGCACGCCTCGGGCGGCGCCGGATAGCCCGAGACGCAATGCAGCAGGGTGAACTGCGCCCCGCCGGCATCCCGGATCACCGCCACTGCATGGCGCACTTCATCAAGGCTGGCCATGCCGCACGACAGCATCACCGGCTTGCCGGTGGCCGCGCAGGCGGCCAGCAAGCCGTCCCACAACAGCTCATAGGAGGCGATTTTGTAAAAATCGACATGGGGGCGCAACTCCTCGACCGCCTCGAGGTAGAACGGAGTGGCGGCAAAGCGCAGGCCGCGCGCCCGGCAACGCTCGGCCAGGGGAGCGAGAAAATCGACCGGCAACTCCCAGTCTTCGCGCGCCAGCTTGGCCGGGTCGGCGGCCAGCGCCTCGGGGGCGAACAGCGCGCGCACCCTGAAAAGCTGGAATTTGACCGCCGTGCAGCCGATCTCGCCGGCGCGGTCGATAAAGGCGAAACAGCGCTCCAGATCGCGCCCGTGGTTGCTCGATACCTCGGCGATGAAATCGATCATGGCTCCTCCACCAGCGTGATTGAATAGCCGAAGCTGAACGGGGTCATCGAGCGGCGCGCGCCGCCGGCCTTGCGCGCGGTGTCATCGACCTCGCTGGCCGAGAAATAAACCCGGCACAGGAAATCATCGCCGCTGGTCCGACAGCTCGCCATGCCCACCACCGCCGCCAGATCGCGCCGCGCCTCAAGAACGAAGCGGTGGCGGGCATCGCCGATTTCCAGCACCCCCCCGGTCATGCCCAGCGCGGCATTGGCCGAGACCAGATAGGACACCGCCGCGCCGTGGTCGATGTCCGCGCCCGACAGATCGAAGTGCTCCATGTCCACCCCGCCGTTATGGCTGCCCAGCACCAGCGAGCGGCGCGAAAAGCGGCGCGGGTTGAGGGTCAGATAGCCCAGCCGCAACAGACCCTGGGGCAACTCGGGCCAGTCGAGCCGGTAGGCGACCTCGAGGCGCGGCGCATCGCGCAGCAGACGCACCTGCTTGGTGATCGGGCCCAGGGCGCTGTCGATCGCACCGCTGATTGTCAGCGCCGCCGGGTCTTCCTCGATGTCCGGGGTAACCGGGCCAAGGTCGGTCACCTGCGGCGCGCCGGGCTCCTGAAACACCAGATTGCCGGAATAAAAATCCGCGCCCAGCGCGATGTCGTCGAAAAACCCGTGCTCCAGCGTGCCGGCCAGCCAGTCGCGCGGCGCATCGGGCCGCCAGATCCGCTCGATCGCCAGGCCGCGCGCCAGATTGAGCCGCAGCCCCAAATGATCGGTCTGCCAGCTTAGAAAGCGCGCCTCAGGGTCGGGGCGGCGGCGCGTCGGCAGGCGCGCCCGGGCGATCGCCGGGGCCGGCGGGCTAACCTCCCGCTTGTCCTCAAAGGCCGCCAGCCGGCGCAAATAGGCCTCCCAGCGCCGGGCGGTGATATGGGTGCGAAAATCGCTGCTCCACAGATAGACCAGTTCGCGCCAGTCGTCATCATCGCCGCCGCGCCGGGCCAGATCATCAGCCAGCCGGCCACAGCGGGTGTTGATCGCCAGATCATCGCGGCCGGTGACCGCCCAGCGCAGCGGATTGTATTTATTCTGTTTCTTGGTCGGGATGGGGGTGCGCGGCGCTTCGAGCGCCAGCGCCGGGGCGGCCTCATCAAGCAGCGCCAGCGCCGCGCCGGGAAGGACCAGCTCGATCTCCAGCCGGGCGCGCAGCGCCTCGAACAATTGCGCGATCCGCGCCCATTCGCCGCCCCCGGCCAGCGGCGCTTCTGTGGCAAAACGCCCGGGGCGGTAATCGAACACCTCGGCGTCGCTGCCATAAAGACACAGCGCCCGCCGGCCGCGCCCGATCTGGTCATCAACAGAGGCGATATAGTCGCCCGGCGTCAGCTCGCCATGGCGGTGCGCTGGAATTTCTGAAAGGCGATGGTCTGGTTCCAGATCACCGGCAGCCGCGCGCCACCCGGCCCGGCCACCCATTGCGGCGCATTGCGCAAGTCCGCCGGCCAATCGGGATGGCCGAGGGCGGGGTTGTCCCATTCCATCACGATCGCGCGGTAGCCGGCCTCGATATAATGGGCCAGCAAGCCGGCGCTGTAGCTTTGCTCGTTGACCAGCGCCAGCGCCGGCGCGACCCCCAGCAGACGCCGGTAAACCGCCGTCCCCAGCCGCATGTTGGCGGCATTGACATGGGCCGGCACCAACGGGCCGATCACCTGGGCGTAACCGGCGCCGATCAGCTCGCATCTGCCCGCCGCCAGCAGATCCTTAAAGGCGGCGATCCAGCCCGGATCGATCGCCGCGATCGCCTCCAGGCTGTAGCCGGTGGCCTCGATGCCCAATGGCACGCCGTGCTCGCGCGCCAACTCGAGCAGCGGCCAGTAACAGCGCCGGATCACCTGCCCGCGCTCTTCCTCCTCGATCGAGGAAAACGCCATGTTGAGGTGAAACAGCGCATATGCCTTGACGCCCGCCATGGCCGCAACGTTAGAGCAGTTTCCCGCCGGATGGAATCAATTTGATGGATCGGCGTGCCTGGTCCATAGTCGGCGGAACCATCCACTCTCAAGGAAAGAACATCGTCCCGTGTCCTATGCTACCGTGCTTTTCCGGGTTGAAAACAACATCGCCCACATCACTCTCAACCGCCCCGACAACGCCAATGCCCTTGACGAGGCGCTGGCCCGCGACCTCGCCGGTGCGGCGCTCGATTGCGCCCGCGACCCTTCGGTGCGCGCGGTGATCCTTGATGGCGCCGGCAAGATGTTCTGCGGCGGCGGCGACCTGGCCGCCTTCGCCGCGGCCGAGGATGCCGGGCGTGCCCTGCACGCGGTGACCGACCATCTGCATGTCGCGATCACCCATCTGACCCGGCTCGACGCGCCGGTGATCGCCGCCGTGCATGGCAGCGCCGCCGGCGCCGGCCTGCCGCTGGCCTGTCTGTGCGACATCGTGATCGCCGCCCGATCGGCCAAATTCGTCATGGCCTACACCAGGGCCGGCCTTACCCCCGACGGCTCATCGACCTGGTTCCTGCCCCGCCTGATCGGCCTGCGCCGGGCCCAGGAGATGGTGCTTCTCAACCGGGTGCTGTCGGCCGAGGAAGCCTGCGACTGGGGGCTGATCACCCGGGTGGTCGACGATGGCCAACTGGCCGATCAAAGCTATGCCCTGGCCGAACAGCTCGCCGCCGGCCCAACCAAAGCGTTCGGGACCGCCAAGCGGCTGCTGATCGCCGCGGCGACCCGTGATCTGGAAGCCCAACTGGTCGCAGAAGCTTACGGTATCGGGGCGGCCGCCGACAGCCCCGACGGTCAGGAGGGGATGCACGCCTTTCTGGAAAAACGCCGGCCGAAATTCACTGGGGCATAGACGGCTGACGCATAGGCTGCCCGCAGGTCACCATGTGATTGCCGGCCCACAGGCCGCGCCGGTCGCGCCGAGCGGCTTCCTGAACCAGAACATAGCGCCCGGTCTGGCCGCAACTGACCGCCCAGCCGGCGGCCACCGAGGCCTCGGCCACGTCCCGCCCATTGGCGAAACAGCGCGCCACATTGGCCTCGAGCACGCAGGACACCTCGTGCCCCGACAGCAGGCTTTGCAGAAACGCCTTGGACGCCAGCCCGCAATCATAAGCCTCCTGTTTCTTGCCCCGCCATTCATAGCACCGGGCGTCGGGGCGGGGGGCGCGGATGTCCATCAGCGCCACCGGGCGGCCCTCGATCTCCAGACTATCGCCGGCCCGCGCCCGGGCGTTGCCATTGAAAATCACCCCCCCGGCCGCTGACGCCGCCATCGGGACCAGCAGCAAAAACAGTCCGGCCAGCAGGGTGTATCGCCTCACTGATTGCCCCCCTTGGGATTGACCCCCCTGGCCACCCAGATGCTGCCGGGAAAGCGCAAGGCGCCGTCCTCAAAGTGAGGAGCCAGCGCCTCGGCCAGAGCGGCGTGAACCTCGGCCACCAGCGCGCCCGGGGCTTCTTCCAGCGCCGCGCCGGCCGGGCCCATGCGCAGGATGAATTTGACCGCCTCGTCCAGCGGCCCGGGCACCGAGACGGTTTCATCGACCCGCTTGATCGCCACATCGGCAAAGCCCGCGCCAGTCAGCACGGCGCGCAATTTGTCCTCATCGGCCAGCGAAAAAGGCCCCGGCGCGTCGGGCTCGGGCGGCGGCAGTTCGATAAACCGTGTGATCACCTCCAGTGGGGCGGAAAAGAAAGCGTTTTCTGCCGGCGATCGCCAGCAGGCGATGGTCAGCCGCCCACCCGGCGCCAGGGAGGTGCGGATATTGGCGAAGGCGGCTCGGGGGTCGGCGAAAAACATCACCCCGAAGCGGGAAAACGCCAGATCGAAGGATTCCGGCTCGAAGGCATGGGCCTGGGCATCGGCCTGAATGAAGGAGACATTGTCATAGCCGGAAAGCCGCTCGCAGGCCCGCGCCAGCAGCGGGGCGGAAATATCGACCCCCAGCACCCGCCCTTCCTTGCCCACCTGTTTGGCCAGCGCGGCGGTGGTCGGCCCGGGACCGCAGCCGATGTCGAGCACCCGCTCGCCCGGCTGCGCCGCCGCCGCTTCGAGCGCGCGCTGGCCAAAAGGCTCGATCATGGCGTTCAGCATATCTTCGAAATGCAACCATTTTTCGCTTGCCTTGCCGTTCCAAAACTCGATCTGATCGGCATTGTCCACTGCAGCATTATCCATAATTCATTACCCTGTTGCCCGAGGCCCAAAGAAGCAAGCCTACCCGCCAGCGACGGGGCGCGGCAAGCCCGTCGCTTGCGAAGCGCGCGGCGATGCAGTAAAGACGGGCGAAATCCTGATCCGGCGGACCAGAAGGCGATGAGCAAAACGGACAAAAAGGCGGTGGTGCTGTTAAGCGGCGGGCTCGACTCGGCGACCGTGCTGGCAATCGCCCGCCAGCGCGGGTTTGCCACTTATGCCCTGAGTTTCCATTATGGCCAGCGCCATGTTCATGAGATCGACGCGGCGCGCGCCCTGGCCGGCGCGCTGGGCGCCGTCCGGCACAGCGTGATCGACATCGATTTGCGCGCCTTTGGCGGCTCGGCGCTAACCGATGACATCGCGGTGCCCAAGGACCAGCCGGCCGGGGACGGCGACCAGACCATTCCGGTCACTTACGTGCCGGCGCGCAACACCATCTTTCTGTCCTTCGCCCTGGCCTGGGCCGAGGTGCTGGCGGCCGAGGCCATTTTCATCGGCGTCAATGCGCTGGACTATTCCGGTTATCCCGACTGCCGGCCGGACTATATCGCCGCCTTTCAGGCCATGGCCGATCTCGCCACCCGGACCGGGGTGGAAGGCCGCGGGGTGACCATCGAGGCCCCGCTGATCGCCATGACCAAGGCGCAGATTATCACCGCCGGCCGCGCCCTGGGGGTCGATTATGGCCTGACCACCAGTTGTTACGACCCGGCCCCCGATGGCGCGGCCTGCGGACGGTGCGACGCCTGCCACCTGCGTCTCAAGGGCTTCGCCGAGGCCGGTGGCCGCGACCCGGTGCGCTATGTGAACCAGCCATGAGCTATCACATCAAAGAGCTGTTTCTCAGCCTCCAGGGCGAAGGCGCCAACAGCGGCCGGGCGGCGGTGTTCTGCCGCTTTGCCGGCTGCAACCTGTGGTCGGGCCGCGAGGCCGACCGGGCCAGCGCCGCCTGCCGTTTTTGTGACACCGATTTTGTCGGCGGCGCGCGCTTTGCGACCGCCGCCGATCTTGCCAGCACCGCCGCCGCCCTGTGGCCGCGCGGGCAGGGCCGGCGCCTGATTGTGTGCACCGGCGGCGAGCCGGCGCTGCAACTCGACGACGCCCTGATCGCCGCCTTTCACGATGCCGGTTTTTTCATTGCGATCGAGACCAATGGCACCCTGGCGCTGCCCGCCGGCATCGACTGGCTGTGCGTCAGCCCCAAGGCGGGGTGCGAGCTGGCGGTTACCGCCGGCGACGAACTGAAACTGGTGTTTCCCCAGGCCGGGGCCGCGCCGGCGGACTATGAGGCGCTGGCCTTTGATCATTTTTTCCTGCAGCCGCTCGACGGGCCTGAAGTGGCGGCGAATACCCGGGCGGCGATTGATTATTGCCTGGCCCATCCGCCATGGCGGCTCAGCCTGCAAACCCATAAATATCTCGGGATCCGATGATGAAGATCTTCAAGGAATTTAGCTTCGAGGCCGCCCACCGCCTGCCCCGGGTGCCCGAAGGCCACAAATGCGCCCGCCTGCACGGCCATTCCTTCCGTGTCCGACTCACTGTCGCCGGCGAGCCGGACGAGTGCGGCTGGGTGATGGATTTCGCCGACATCAAGGCCGCTTTCGCCCCCCTGCACGCCCGGCTCGACCACCATTATCTCAACGACATCGAGGGACTGGAAAATCCGACCAGCGAGCTGCTCGCCCGCTGGATCTGGGAGCGGCTGAAACCGGCCCTGCCAGCGCTGTGCGAAGTGTCGGTCTTTGAGACCTGCACCTCGGGCGCGTGCTATTGCGGATAAGCCGGCGGGGGGGCCGAGCGCCGCCGGGGCAATAAGTCGAGATGCCGCAAAAGACGGACGAAATTTTCCAGGCGATCGCGCCGGTAAGCCTCGACATCCATATTACTGAAATCGTAAAACCCTTCGCCGTCACGCAGGCCGTTGCGGCCCTCACTCATATTGCGGGCGACGATATCGGGGACCCGAAAGCGATCCTTGTCGATCATTTTTGACAGATAATTCGACGCGTAATAGAGAATATCCCCGCCTCCCCAGTCGGTGAATTCCAACAGTCCCAGCACGGCGAAACGCACTCCGAAGCCAACCCGCACCGCCTTGTCGATTTCCGCCGCCGTGGCCACACCCTCCTCCACCATGCGCGCCGCCTCGTTCATGGCGAGCGCCTGAATGCGCGGCACAATATAGCCGGCCGAGGCGCCAAGCCGCGCCGGTATCTTGCCGATCGCTTCAAGCATGCCGATCAGGCGGTCCATGGTGTCCTCGGCGGTGGCCGCGCCCTGGCTGACCTCGACCAGCGGCATGAGGTGGGCGGGATTGAGCCAGTGGGCATTGACAAAGCGTTCGGGGCCGGCAGTGAAGCGGGCCAGGTCATCAACCACAAAAGTCGAGGTCGTCGAGGCAATGATAGCTTCCGGCGCACCATGCCTGCTGATCCAGCGCAAACCGTTTTCCTTGATCGCCATTACTTCCGGCACCGCCTCGAAAACCAGGGCGCAGCGCGCCAGATCGTCCTGCGCCTCCCTGAACCCCATAAAGCGGATACGGTCAACCATTGGGCTGATGTCTTGCCTGCTCAAAAGATCCAGCGCGGCGAGAAATTCCAGATCGCCGGCAAGCTCCCGCCTGACCTCGGCCTCAAGCGCCGCCCGATCGGCTTTGTCGCGCTCTTTAAAATCGACCAGCAGGCACGGGACCCCCGCCATGGCGAAGCACAGCGCAATGCCCCGGCCCATCCGGCCGGCGCCGATGATCCCTATGGGGCCGGAAGGATCGGAGGGATGATCCGTCATGGCTTACAGTCCCTTCTGCAAAAGGCGCTTCATCTGGTCGCGCGACAGCCCGGCAAGGCCAAGCGATTCCAGCGTCCGCCCTTCGCGGTAAAGATCGCGCCCGGTGATCGCCGAGGCAATGGCCAGAAACCCGGCTGCCAGCGGCGTCGCCACACCGGCCCAGCGCCCGAGAGACACCAGCAGGGAAAGGCCGAGCCGGCTATCCTCCAGCATGTAGCGATGGCTTGCAAGCTCGATATGCTCGCGCCAGTCGCCGCTGTCGGTCAATCTGTCATGGGCACCGCGGCCATACATCCATGGCTCGCCTTCAGTGCTGTAATGATCGCGCAGCGGAAAGTGAGGGGGGGCGTAACCCAGCGTCTGGCGCAGCGCGATGCGTTCCTCGTCGAGCCGGTCCGTCACCCGGCGGATCGCCGGCTGGGTGCCTTCGTTGTGAATGTCCCAGTGAGGGAAATGTTCGAGCGGTCCGGCGTTCATCATGATAAGCGGCGGGTGAATGATCGGCCCGGCATTCATCAGCGCGCCGGACAGGGCGTCGGCGCATTTCTCCATCGCCGGGTAAGCGGCCGCGATCACCGCCCAGGCGGTGGCGCTGTTGCGAGCCGGAAAAACGCCGGTGGGCAGCCGCTTGCCGTAACCGCTGATCACGACATGGTGGGGGACATGCTTGCGCGCCAGATAGGGCAGGGTTCCGGTTTCGGCAAAACTGACGTCGGCCGGGTTGCCGGCATCGCGCAGCGCCCGGGCGAACAGATAGCTGCCAAAGGTGCCAGGCGGAAGAAAGACTACCTGTCCGCTTTCCAGATGAGGCGCCAGCGCCCGCGACAGACTGTCATGGGCGGTTGCCGGCAACGGAATGACGATCAGCGCGGCGCCGCTGACCGCCTGCGCCAGATCGTCGGTCACCTGTGCAATGGCAACCTCGCGCACGCCCCGATAATCGGTAAGCGTGATCGCGCCCGCCGCCTGAAGCGGCGCCAGGGCGGCGCCATCACGGCGCCAGAAACGAATCCGGTGACCTTTTTCGGAAAGCTCGGCCGCCGCGGCATAACATCCGTGGCCACCGCCTAACACCGCAATTTCCACGCTCTGTTCTCCCTGATCAGGATATCGGCCGAAACAAAACTGCATTTACCCCGGTTTCAAGGATCGCCCCTCCGGCCGCTATCCGCTTTGCGAAACAACTATACCGGAGCGGAAAGAAAATCGTCTGCGGCGATATTTTATGTCAGCGCATTACGCAATGTTTCCGATGGCAGGCAGCCGTAGCGGCGCCTGTAGATCTGGGCGAACCGCCCCGGATTGCTCACTCCGTAGCGCAGCATGATGCCGGTTACGCTATCGTCCGGCCCGGCATTTTTCAGGGCGTTGTGAATCCGGGTCAGGCGGACGGAGCGGATATAGGCGGTTGGAGTCTGATCAAGAAAGCGCCGGAAACCATTTTGCAGCGTCCGGGCGGAAACCCCGGTCTCTCTGGCCAGATCCGCCATCGTGATCGGTTTGTCACAGTAATTTTCGATATAGTCGCGCGCATGCCGGACATGGCGCGGCGTGGCGACAAGATTTCCACTTTTCAAAAGCTCGCTGTAATTATGGTTATGGCCATGCAAAAGCAACAACAAGATCAGGTTTGAATGATGTTGCTTGATGTAATCAAAATTCGGAGCCGCTGCATTGTGGGCATAGAAATTCATTATATAGTTGAGGGTCTGAAGCCAGGTGGTGCTGTAAAAGCGGTCATGATCCATCGTCAGATCAAAGATCAGGGGATCGTGCAATTCCTGATCCAGCAATTCGCTTAGATGGCGCGCCATCTTTGCATGGCTGATGCGGGCAATGAGGCGGGTCCACGGCCCATCGGTGATGAGGCGCAAGGTCTGATTGGGCGAGATAACCGTCGTCACTCCGGGGCGAACATCGGATTTACGGCTTCCGTTATAGATATGCCCCAGACCATTGATGGTCGTCTGAACCAGAAAATCACAGGCCAGACCATCGGCATTAACCTCAACGGAATTGCCGTAATGAAGTTTGAACAGGGCGGCATCGCCAAGAAAAAGACCGGTTAGCGACGAGGGCACAAACCCTGACCGTCCCGTGATACGCAAACGGTGAGGCCACAGAAACTTGCTGATCAGCTCCTGGGTTTCTCCCGGGCTGGAGACCCTGCCGAGGGTCTGCCCCTGAAAGGATTCCCCTATGGCTGGCACGCTGGAAGCAGACATTATCTCGTTCCTCCCCATCGTTTCAGCTCATCTTGAAGAGTTGAAAAGAAGTCCCTGAACCACATTATATTTTTTTCACAAAATATACCTTCACCACAAGAAAATCAATCGGGGCATGGAGGCGCATAAGCTCACTTCTTTGCGTAAATTGTACAATTTATGCGCAATTGGCATAGCAAACCGCCCGCTTCGCTTCTTAACTCATGCAATCATCCACAAAAATACAGGGAGCGCATCATGGAAACGGCTTATAGAGGCAGGCTGCCTGATGATCCTGCCATTATTGATCCTGCTCACCCCGCTTTTTTCACCAGCAGCGTTTCTTCGGGCTGCGCCCTGATGATCGCCTTGAGCGCCTTCATCTCGCCGGCCGTCCACGCCGCAGGCAATGACGCCCGCTCAAACGCGGCCATTGAAGAGGTCATTGTAACGGCCCGCAAACGATCGGAAAACCTGCAGGAGACGCCGATTTCGATTACCGCTTTCACCGCCAGCAACCTGGAGGCGCGCCAGATCACCTCGATCTCGGAAATTGGCGAGGCGACACCGAATCTCGTTTTCGATATCGCCGCGCCGTCATCGGGCAGCAATTCAGCGGCGTCGGTTTTCATCCGGGGCATTGGCCAGCTTGATTTTGTGCCGACCACCGACCCCGGCGTCGGCATTTATGTCGACGGCGTTTATTATGCCCGTGCGGTTGGCGCGGCGCTGGATTTTCTCGACCTCGAACGGATTGAAGTGCTGCGCGGCCCCCAGGGCACATTGTTTGGCCGCAATACCATTGGCGGCGCGCTTAACATCATCTCGAAGCGGCCTTCGGCAACCCCGGGCGGCAATATTTCGATCACCGGGGGGCAAAGCAACCGCATCGACATTTCCGGCAATATCGATATTCCGATTTCCGACAAACTGCTCACCAAGTTCTCCGCCACCAGCCGCAACCGTGACGGCTATGTCAAGGACCGCACCAGTGGCATCAAGTTCGGGGATGACAACGCGGCGTCCGTGCGCGGGTCTGTTCTGTGGATGCCGACGGACAACTTCGAGGCGCTGTTCATCGGAGATTATACCCGGGAGCGTGAGCAAAGCGCCCCCAATGTCCTGATTCAGGCCGACCCGACGCGCGCCTTTCCGGGGTTTTACAACAATGTGATCGTTGGCAACTGCGCGACCCCCGAGACCAACCCCGCCTGTTTTTCCAGTGCCTATGTCGGCGCGCCGTTCCAGACCAATCAGGAGCAGAAAAGCGCCTCCAACCTCGATTACTGGGGCCTGGCCATGACCCTTTCATGGAATTTTGACTGGGTGAACCTGAAATCGATCACCGCCTATCGCAATATCAACAGTTTTTCAACCCGCGATGCGGACCACTCGCCCCTGGTGATTTTCGAGACCACCGATCGTGTCAAGCAGGACCAGTTCAGTCAGGAGTTCCAGTTCAGTGGAACCGCCATCAATGAACGGCTCGAATGGCTGCTGGGGCTTTATTACTTTGAGGAAAACGCCAATAATCCGAATGTCGTCAATATTTCGGTAGGCTCCATCCTCAGCGGCGGTCTGGTCAAGAACGACAGCAAAGCGATCTTCGCCCAGGCGACATACAGTTTTACGCAAAAACTCAAGCTCACGGGCGGCCTGCGTTATACCAAGGATCGCAAGAGATTTACGCCCAAGCAGGTGACGCTAACCAATATCGCCACACCAGGCGGCATCATCCCGCCCGGTGTTCCGGTTCTGCCGGAGGTGCAAAAGAAAACAACCGCCGGAGAATGGACGCCGATGGTCAATCTGTCCTATCAGTGGACCGATGTGATGATGACCTACGCCACCTATTCCAAGGGGTTCAAATCGGGCGGCTTTACCCAGCGCGTCTTTCCGCCCATCGTTCCGGCCCCCGGCCAGGACCCGGCCGAGGTCATCCCGAGTTTTGATCCGGAGTTTGTCAAATCCTACGAAATTGGCTACAAGTCCTCCTTCTGGGACCGCCGGGTCCAACTGAATGCAGCCGCTTTCTATACAGATTACAACAACATGCAAATCCTGGTCCGCGAGGCGGTGGCCCCGGTTACGGTCAACGCCGCCAAGGCGACGATGAAGGGCGCGGAGGCGGAACTGATCATGGTGCCGGCAAGGGGCCTGACCATTACCGGCGGACTGGGCTATCTGCACAGCAAATATAACGCGCTTGACGCCCGCGCGGTCGGCATAACGCTGAACAGTAAATTCGTCAATGCGCCCAAATGGATGCTTTCCGGCTCGGTTTCCTATGATATCCCGACCAGCGCCCTCAATGGGGTGGTCACCCCGCGGGTGGATGTGAGCTATACCAGCACGGTATATAATGATTCCGTCAATACGCCATCGGCCGTGCAAAAAGGCTATACACTGGTCAATGCGAGCCTTGCCTACCAGAATGACGATGGTCTGTGGCGGATGATTGCCGGGGTGCGCAATCTGACCAACAAGGTCTATCTGACGCAGGCCTCAGCGAACCTGAACACCGGCGGCTATGTGGAAGGGGTTTACGCCCGTCGCCGGGAGTGGAGCTTGACGCTGAAAAGAGTATTCTAGACTATCCCAAAGCGAGAGACCAGGAGGCGCGAACCCGGGAGATTCAGCTCCCGGGTTTCGTACTGGAGCCCCGAATGATGGAGAGAGGCGATGATTGAACCCTATAATGCGGTCGGGCTGGTGCCTACGGTCTGGGGCATTTCGCGGCGTGAGGAAATCCTGAAAAACCTCGAACACCACCGTCACATGATCAAGGCGGCATGCTGGCTGGCGTCTCTTGATTTGCCGGTTCGCCTTGTCGTTCTGCCCGAGGGGGCGCTTCAGGGATTTAATGACGAGGTTCTCGACCTCGACCACAAGGAGTTCGCGCGCTCCTGCGCCATCGATATTCCCGGCGAGGAGACGGATATTCTGGGCGAACTGGCGCGGGAATATAATGTCTATCTCATGGCCCAGGCCAAGGCCCGCCATCCCGACCTTGCCGATCGTTTTTTCAATGTCGGGTTCATTATCGATCCGTCAGGCGACATCATCCTGCGCCACTACAAGCTGACCCCTCTTTATCCGGTTGAACATTCCGTCTGCCCCCATGATGTTTACGACTGGTGGATCGATCGTTACGGCCGGACCCTAGATGCCTTCTGGCCTGTAGTCGATACCGAGATCGGCTGCATGGGAATCATGATGGCCAACGAAGGCTCTTACCCTGAAAACGCCCGGGCGCTGGCCATGAACGGCGCCGAGATCGTCTACCGCGCCTCCATTCCCCACCCAGCAGCCGCCAATGACTATTTCGAGATTCAAAGCCGCGCCCGCGCGCTCGACAACAACATGTATGTCATCGCCCCCAACATGGGGACCTATTATCTGCACCACGACAGCGCCGCGCCGATCGACACCTTTGGCGGCCGCTCTCACATTATCGATTACCGGGGGCAGGTCGTGGGCAAACAGCATTATGGCGGCGTCTCGACCAGCGTTTGTGGCCCCATCAACATAGAAGCGCTGCGCCATCACCGTCAGGCGTCCAAATGGACCAACTGGATGAAGGATTTACGCACCGAAATGTATCAGATGCTCTATGAGGAGCCGATTTATCCCAAAAATCTCTACCTTGACCGCGAACCGATGAAACATGCCGAATATCAGGAAAAAGTCACCGCGCGCCAGGTGGCGCTGATGCAGGAAAGGGGCATCTGGAAAAAGCCGTCCTCCTCATAGGCGGCTTTGAGGAAACCCGATCATGAAGAACGGCCCCCCGGACGGCGAAAAGCGCTATCTGTTCTATGAATGGTATGTCGTCGTCGTCTGTATGATCGCCTATGTTTTTTCGTTTATCGATCGCCAGATTCTGGCCTTGCTGATCGAACCCATCCGCGCCGATCTGGCAATCTCCGATACCGGATTCAGTCTGCTTCAGGGCTTGGCCTTTTCGCTGTTTTACGCCGCCATGGGACTGCCGATCGCCCGTCTCGCCGACAAACGCTCGCGGCCGCATATCATTGCCGCGGGGATCTTCCTGTGGAGCGTCATGACGGCGGCCTGCGGCATCGCCCGCAACTTCTGGGATTTCTTTCTGGCGCGGATGGCGGTCGGCATTGGCGAAGCCTCGCTGTCCCCGGCCACCTATTCGATGCTGTCCGACTATTTCCCGCGTCACAAACTCGGCTGGGCGCTGGGGGTCTATTCCATTGGGTCATTTGTCGGCGGCGGGCTGGCGTTTCTGATTGGCGCAGCAGTAATCGACGCCATCGAGGGAATCGGCGCGATAACGCTACCCATGATTGGTGAAACCCGGCCCTGGCAGATCACTTTTTTTATTGTCGGCCTGCCCGGCGCATTGGTGGCGCTGCTGGTTTTTTTAACCATCCGCGATCCCGGACGCAAGGGGCTGATGATCACCCGTGACGATAATGGCCGGGCGCGGGCCGCCCAGGTGTCTTTTTCCGAGGTGATCGCCTTCATCCGCCGCCATGGCATGACCTTTTTCACGCTCTATCTGGGCTTTTCCTTTTCGGCGGTGGCGTTGTTCGGCATCATGTCGTGGACGCCGGCGATCTATATTCGCGTCTTTTCCCTGTCCGCCGGGGAAGTGGGCTATCGGGTCGGCATCATCGTGCTGCTGGCCAACACCAGCGGCGTGCTGACCAGCGGTTTTCTTGCCGACTGGTTCACCCGGCGCGGTTACACGGATGCCGGCATGCGGGTGGGCATGATCGGCGGGATCGGACTGGCGCTGCCGGCGGCGCTTTTTCCGCTGGTTGACAATCTGTCCCTGTCATTTGTCCTGCTGACTTTCGCCATGTTCTTTGCCTCATTTCCTCTCGCCACCTCGGCAATGGCCATGCAGGTTCTGGCCCCCAACCAGATGCGGGCGCAAGTTTCGGCGATCTTTCTTTTTATCTCGAATCTGCTGGGCCTTGCCGTGGGAACCACGGTTATCGCCCTGATCACCGATTATGTCTTCAAGGACGACTATGCCGTGGGCTATTCAGTCTCGATCGTATGCAGCGTGGCCGCCCTTGGACTGGCCGGCTTTCTCGGCGCCGGGCTCAAGCATTTTCGCCGTAGCCTCGATGCTGGAGAAGAGCTTTGTTAGCCCGACCGGCAAGAAAATACTGGGGCGCGCGCTATTGCGGCTGCTGGCGACTTTCTTGACAAGTCTTAGCGGTTGAACCGATACTTCATTTCCTGGCTGAAATGAAGGGGGATTGACGTCATGGAAATCAGCGCAAAATCACTGTCTATCCGGTGGAGAATGATCGCAGATGCGGGAGCGCCCGAACGCCGACGCAGCATATGCCTGCGCCAGGCCTTCCTGGCGCTGGTCCCCGTAACCGGCCTGCTTATCGCCGCCGGCGCATCCGCAGCGCGGGCCGACACCACGCTTTTCATTCTCGATGTCTCGGGCAGCATGGCGCAAAAACTTGGCGCCGGCAGCAAGATGGACGCCGCCAAGGCGACTTTCTCCGAACTGATCGACGGCCTGCCGGCAGCCCTCAATGTCGGCCTCGAGCTTTATGGCCACCGCGGCGACAAGGACTGTTCGGTAATCGAGGTGCCGGTGCCGCCAAGGCCTTTGGACGCGGCGGCGATCAAGGCCAGCGTCGCACCGCTTCAGCCGCGCAAGGGGGCAACCCCGATCGCCGCCTCGCTGGAGCGCGCCGGTCAGGTTCTGGCCGGCGCCCAGGGGCGCAAGTCGGTGGTGCTGATTTCCGATGGCGAGGAGACTTGCGGCGGCGATCCGGTGGCCGCGGCCAAGGCGCTGCGCGGGCAGGATGTCAATTTCGCCCTTCATGTGATCGGCTTTGGCGTTAACGCCAAGCAGCGCGCCCAGCTCGAAGCCGTGGCGGCCAGCGGCGGCGGCAATTATTATGACGCCCAGGACGCTGCCGCCCTGAAAGCCAGCTTGCAGGAGGTTAAAAAGAAGGTCGCCAGCCGGGTTCTTTTCCGCGACGATTTCGATGGCGAGATGCTCGGTGATGCCTGGGAGGTTTTGAACCCATCGGAAGACAACATGGTGCTGGACGATGGCAAACTGATCACGATCAGCCAGCCGGGGAATTGGGAAAAGGAGTCCATTCCCAATCTGCTGCTTTATCGCGGCGCCGACCAATTGCCCAAGAACTGGGTCATCGTGGCCAAAATGTCGACCGAGGTGCTGGATTATCCCGGAAACAGCAACCAGACCGCCTGGGTTGGCTTGGTGCTTTACAAGGACAAGGTCAACCAGCTTGAGCTCAACATAAACGGCCGCTGCTGCGGCGACCGCCGCCGGGCCAATTATCAAAAACTCTCGGGCGGCAAATGGCTGCCGGGCTATGAGCACAGCTTCGGCGCGCCGGCGACCGAGCCGCGCCCCTATTATCTCAAGATCGAGAAAAAGCGCTTCGAATATACCGCCTATGTCAGCGAGGACGGCACCGAATGGGCCAAGGTCGGCACCCACAAGGTATTGGGCAAAAAGCTGCGCCCCGGCCTGTTCGCCGTGCGTGCCGGCGGGGCGCGCGAAACCACCACTGAGTGGGACTGGGTCGAAATCCGCGCCATCGAGTAAGCCGGCCAGGCAAACAAGGGGCCGGCCCCCGATCAGATCCCGGTCGAGACCGTCGAGGCCGGGTTGCCGACCACCGAGAGAAACTCGCGCCGGGTCATCGGATTGTCGCGAAATCCTCCCAGCATGCGACTGGTGACCATGACCACCCCGGGTTTGTGAACGCCGCGCGTGGTCATGCACTGATGGGTCGCCTCGATCACCACCGCAACGCCCTTGGGCTCGAGCACGTTCTGGATGCAGTCGGCGATCTGCACGGTCATTTTCTCTTGCACCTGAAGGCGCTTGGCATAGGCCTCGACCACCCGCGCCAGCTTGGAAATACCCACCACCCGGCGGATCGGCAGATAGCCGACATGTGCCTTGCCGATAATCGGCGCCATGTGATGTTCGCAATAGGATTCAAAGGGGATGTCGCGCAGCACCACCATTTCGTCATAGCCGCACACTTCCTCGAAAGTGCGTTGCAGATAGGATACCGGGTCGTGATCATAGCCCGAGAACCACTCCTCATAGGCCCGCGCCACCCGCGCCGGAGTGTCACGCAGGCCCTCGCGCGTCGGGTCCTCGCCCACCCAGCGCAGCAAGGTGCGCACCGCCTCTTCGGCCTCGGCCCGCCCCGGCCGACAGGGGGCGCAGGGCCGCAAATGGTTGGGGGATTTCCTGGTCACGGGTTTTTCTCCTAGTTCACACTCACGCTTTCATAGGGACTGTCGAGCGAAAACGGCGGGATTTCAACCTCGAAGGCCTCGCCCCGGGTGTTTTCCATGGTGTAACGCCCGAGCATCACCCCCGAGGGCGTGCTCAGCGGCGTGCCGGAGACATATTCGAAACTCTCCCCCGGCCTGAGCACCGGCTGCTCGCCAACCACGCCCTCGCCCTCGACCTCCTGCATGCCGCCGGCTGAATCGGTAATCCGCCAGTAGCGGCTGCGCAACTGCACGGTTTCCGGACCGGTGTTCTCGATCTGCACCCGGTAGGCCCAGACGAAGTGACTATCCTCGGGCTCCGACTGTTCGTCGATGAAATAGGGTTTGACCGAAACACGGATCGCCCGGGTCGTGGCTTGATACATGGATCCCTTTCCTGATTTCATCGCTTTTGAAACTATCGGGCGCGCGGCACGATTTGTCCAGTCTGGAACGGTTTAAAGGCTCGCCTTTGCGCAGGCCTGCTCCAGATCATCGATCAAATCCTCGGCATTTTCCAGCCCGACCGACAGCCGCACCGTGCCGGCGCCGATGCCGACCTGCTCGCGCTCTTCAAGCGACAGCCGCTGGTGGGTGGTGCTGGCGGGATGGGTGATCAGGGTCTTGGCGTCGCCCAGATTATTGGAAATATCGATCAACTCCAGGCTGTCGAGCAGGGCGAAGGCCTGCTCGCGCCCGCCCGGCACGTCAAAGGTGATGACCGAGCCGCCGGCGCTCATCTGCTTCATCGCCAGGCCGTGCTGCGGATGGTCCTTGCGACCAGGATAGAGCACCCGCGCCAGCGCCGGCTTTTGCGCCAGATAATCGGCCAGCACCGCCGCGGTGGCGCACATCCGGGTGATGCGCAACTCCAGAGTCTCCAGCCCCTTGTAAAGCACCCAGGCGTTGAACGGGCTGAGGGTGGGACCGGTATGGCGCAAAAACTGGTTGAGATGATCGGTAAAGAAATCCTCGTCGCACAAAATGCAGCCGCCCATCACCCGGCCCTGGCCGTCGATATGTTTGGTCGCCGAATAGACCACCACATCAGCCCCCATTTCGCGCGGCTTTTGCAAGATCGGGGTGGCAAACACATTGTCGATCACCACCCGCGCGCCAGCCGCATGGGCCAGCCCGCAGACATGGACCAGATCGGTGATCTCCAGCGTCGGATTGGCCGGGGTCTCGAGGAAAACCGCGCTGGTTTGGGCAGTGATCGCCCGCTCCCAGGCGGCATTGTCGGTGCCATCCACCAGGGTGGTGGAGACGCCATAGCGGGGCAACAACTCCTCGATGATATAGCGGCACGAGCCGAACAACGCCCGGGCGGCGACCAGATGATCGCCAGCCGAAAGCTGGCACAGCAACGCCGCGCTGACCGCCGCCATGCCGGTCGCGGTGGCGCGCGCCACCGGCGCGCCCTCGATCAGCGCCATGCGCTCCTCGAACATGGCGACCGAGGGGTTCGACAGGCGTGAATAGGTAAAGCCCTCGGCCTTGCCGGCAAAGCGAGCCTCGGCGATCTCCGCCCGGTCATAGCGAAACCCCGAGGTGGTGAAAATCGCCTCCGCGGTTTCGCCCAGCTCCGAGCGCTTTACCCCGCCGCGGATCAGTTTGGTTTGCAATCCCCAAGAAGATGGATCCCTGGCCATCGTTTTCTCCATAAAAAAACCCGGCCGTGCCCGGCCGGGGGATTTACACCCGACCTTTTAGCTGTTTTTTTACGTGGCCGCAAGCCGGCCGGCCCAAATCACCACGTTGCCCCAACTAACCGGTTTTCCGGCCGAAGGTCAAGTAACAAGTAGACAGATTACCGAATTGACCGACTCGGCGGGCGTGCTGCACGAGCCGCCGCCCAGCACACAGAACTGGGCGCAGAAAAGATGGTTCAGCCGGACCGGCCGGCGCGACTCGTCCAGCCGGGCGCCGAGCTCGAAACGCCGGTCATAGGCCAAGAGTGTGCAGGCCACCACTGTGGGCCGCGCCGCGCCGCGCCGCTTGACCACCATGCGGGCACCGGCGCACATCATGTCGGCCGGATCGACGCCCAGAATATTCCAGCATTTCGCCGTGATTTCAGGGGCTGGCGCGGCCGGGTCCATTTCGGGAAACAGCACCAGCGCCTCCCGGTCGTCGGCATCGAGCGCCAGGCCATGGGCGGCGAACAGGCGGGCATAGCCGGCGCGCGCCGCCGCCTCGCCCTCACCCGACAGCCGCCGCCCGGCGACGCTGAGGGTAAAGCCGTTTTGCGCCAGCCATACCAGCCCCTCGATCATCGGCCGCCAGCTGCGCGGGCCGCGCTCGGCCTCATGGCCCTTGCAGGTGTAATGATCGACCGAGACCCGCAGCGCCAGCCGGCCGCCAAAGCGCCGGCGCATTTCAAGCAGACCAGCGGCGCATTTGCGCATCGGCTTCATCGCGTTGGTCAGCACCAGCACACGAAAACCGCGCCTCAGACTGTCCTCGATCATGGCCAGAATAGCCGGGTTCATGAACGGCTCGCCGCCGGTAAAGCCGATTTCGGCGTCCGCGATGCCCAGGCCGGCCAACTCGTCGAGATAGCCGGCGACCTCATCGGCGCTCAGATAGGCCAGCCGGTCGTTGCGCGGGCTTGATTCGATATAGCAATGGGCGCAGGTCAGATTGCACAGGGTGCCGGTGTTGAACCACAGGGTTTTGAGCCCGCGCCAGCCGACCTCGGCCCGCCGCTCGCCGCTCAGGGTAATCTCGGGATCGATAAACGGGGTTGCCGCAACATCCATCGGCGCAAACACCTTTTGTTCAAAAATCAATGGGATATTAGCTATTTTAATCGGGGATAAAGTCAATATGATCGCAGGTCTGTTCACCGAACTGTGAAGCGCGAATAGCATCTTTCGCCACCCCGCCCTGATGTGCTATGCACGTCTCCGGCGCGGGTGTAGCTCAATGGCAGAGCAGAAGCTTCCCAAGCTTACGACGAGGGTTCGATTCCCTTCACCCGCTCCACCCGCCCAATCTCGGATATCGATGCTATCATGCCGCAAATCTTCGCGATTTTCCTGACCGTGTTTCTCGCCGAGCTTGGCGACAAGACGCAACTGGCCACCCTGCTTTTCGCCACCCAGGGCCGCCATCACCCGGTCATGATTTTTCTCGCTGCCGCCGGGGCGCTGGTCGCTTCGACCGCGCTTGCCGTGGCCCTGGGCACCATGGCCGAACGCTATCTGACCATGGTGCCGCTCAAGCTGATGGCCGGCGCCGGCTTCATCGCCATCGGCGCCTGGACCCTGTGGGACCATTTCACCACCGTCTGATCACCACCGCCTGACTTCCTCCGGGGGCCTTGAGACCCCGCGCCAGAGCACATCAGCCGTGAACCGTATCACCCAGGTTTGCATAGTCATCACTGCGAAGCTCTTGAAGTATTCCCGCAACCTCATCGGACCTTATGCCCATCGAGGTCATCGCAATCGCCCCCAGTTGAAGGCTGGCCTCAAGCGTTTCCGGGACCGCCCGGGTTGCCCCCTCCGCCTCCAGATGACGGCCATGAAGCAAATCCTGCGCCCGGACGAAAATTGGTAAATCCGGAAAAAACTCATGGAGAGCCGCCACAATCCAGTCGGCCGCCACAGGTTGGTCAATGGTAACGACCGCGCCCCGCGCCCGGCGCGCCCCCGCGGAATTCAGGATTTCAATCTGACTGGCATCGCCAAAGAACACGGCCATGCCTTTGGCGCGGCACGCCGCAATCCGGGAGGCGTCCATATCAAGAGCGACATAAGAAATGCCGCCAACTGAAAGCATTTTCGCCACGGTTTGACCAACCCGGCCAAAACCGGCGATCAGGACATGATCCTGCAGCTCTTCGCCCATTTCCCCGATACCCGCAACGGACATTTCCTCGCGCCGCGCCATAACCGAGGAAAACCGGCCTCCCGCATAGGCCATGACCGGGGTCGCCGCCATGGTCAATGTCACGCTGGCCAGAAGCATCTGCGTGGTCTCAAGCGCCAGAAGGCCCAGCATGCTGGCGGACAGGAAAAGGATAAATCCGAACTCTCCACCCTGTGAAAGAAGCAGCCCAACCCGCACGCAGACCCCCACCGGCAGCCCGAACCCCCGGCACAGGGCGGCGGTCACGATGCTCTTGCCAACCATAAGGCCAATAACAAGCAGCGTGATCGGCGCCGCCTCGCGCCAAATCAGGGTGATGTCGATAGACATGCCGACGGTCATGAAAAACAGGCCAAGGAGTATGCCGCGAAACGGCCGGATATCCGCCTCGACCTGATGCCGGTATTCGGTTTCAGACAATAAAAGACCGGCCAGAAAAGCGCCCAGGACCATCGATATGCCGACCAACGATACCAGCCAGCCGGTGCCCAGAACCACGAGCAGGGTGGTCGCCACAAAAAGCTCCGAGCTGCGGGTCTCGGCGACAATATGGTAGACCGGCCGCAACACCAGTCGCCCGACGCCGACAACCAGGACCAGCGCCGCGGCCGCTTTTATGATCGCAAATCACATGGCTGCAATGAACGAGCCTTCTCCCTTGGCGAGCAGGGTAACCAGCATCAGGAGGGGCACGATGGCGAGATCCTGAAAAAGCAGCACGGCCAATGAAACCTTGCCAAATGGCGTCGCCCGCTAGCCCCTTTCGCCCAGAAGCTGAAGAACAAACGCCGTGGACGACAGCGCCAGGCCGCCGCCGATGATAATGGCCGCTTCTTGTCTAGCGCCAAGAGCCCAGGCGACAGCCCCGATGAGCCCACCCGTGACGATTACCTGCAATGCGCCAAGCCCGAAAACATAACGCCCCAATGAGCGCAGCCGCGCCACCGAGAATTCCAGCCCGATCATGAAAAGAAGAAACACCACGCCGAATTCCGCCAGGGTGCGCGCGCCCTGCGCGCTTCTTATCACCGCCAGACCCTGTGGTCCGACAAGGATGCCCGCAGCAAGGTAGCCAAGCACGGGGCTGGTGCGCAGACGCCGGAACACCGGCACCACAACAACAGCGGCCATCAGAAAAATCAGAACGTCATAGAAGATTTCCGAATCTTTCAATCCATCTCTCCAGACCGATTTGAGCGCCCCTTACACCGCCGGGACTTTAACCCTCATTTCCCTCTCGGTCTTCTTGAGATAAGCGTTCTGGTCATGTTCGATCGCCCCCTCCGGCAAGAACTCGGCGCATGACCCCAGACTGTCCATGATCTTGTTGACATGGAAATCGGGAATGATATCGGTTTCCTGCTCCAGATAGTTTCGCAAGGGACGGTCTGTGTCCATGAGGCGGCGCAAATGCTTGTGGTACTGGAGGCGGAAATAGCCTTCCGATGAACAGGCGCGCAAGACATTCATGATTTTCGCCAGTGGCCGATCTGTCGCCAGGAAACGCCGGGACACTGTTTTTAAGGAAAACGAGTGTTTCATCAGATCGATCAGATAATCATAAAATTCGGGCCATTCATAATTCTTTGGCCGCACGTTCATCGACTTGTTGTTGTCGAGAAAGAAAAAGGGAAACCCCAGGACGCGCCCTTCGCGCTGCAGCTCGACATTCAGGGGCGCCGCCTCGCCGAATGCCGAAAGCAGTGAATAAGCCGGAAACGCGCCAGGCGTCAGGTCGATGAATTTCTTGGTAAGTTCAAACGGTTCCCCGCCGACGTCATCATCAAGCCCCAGAACGAAATTGGTCTGCACATAGGGGATATGGCGTAGGATCATGTTGATGTGGTCGGAGACCTGCAAAACCTTTTCCGCACCCTGGCGGCGGCCGGTGCCGGACTTGCCCCCCATGCCATACCAGGATTCAACCCCCGGCAAGGCCGCCACACAGCCGGCTTTGCCGAGCCGTATCACATTTTTTTCGGACAGCAGCGAAAGACTGCTCTCGGCAATAAAAGGCACACTGCCATCAGGCGCTGCCTCTTCGATAACCGACAGATATTCGTCAAATTTGATGCCAAAATTAGGGTCATGCCAGCCCACCATCGGGTTGGGCATATTCTTGTGAATGAATTTGAGATCCTCCCCGATCTGCTCATATCCCAGCGGCTGATAGTCAATTGTGGAATCAATGCAAAAGCTGCAACTATAGGGGCAGCCCAGGCTGCCGATCATGGGCACAAATTTTATTCGGGTGGGCGTCTTTGCCAGTGTAGCGGCAATGAATTTCCAACGCGCGCCCACCCCCGGCAGATAGCTGGGCTGTTTCGCGGCTGACAGAAACACCCCGAAAGGACGCTGCTGGGCACAACCACACAACAGGTCCTCAACCAGTCTCTTGTCGGTGAACCCCAGAACATAGTCGAAATATTTCTGCGCGTCCTCGGGATAACAGCGGGCGTGAGGCCATCCCAACACGGTAACCGTACGCCGCATCTGATACATATTGCTGATCGCATAGGCCAGTTGCGCCGAACGGGTAAAAGCGCTGATAAACAGGACGTCAATATCGCCGGGCAACTCATCCAGCAGATTCTCTATCCCCGTGTAACAAACGAAATGCACCTCATGCCCGGCTTCCTCGCACCATACGCCAATGATTTACGGCATGATGCTGGCGAGGTTAGCTTTCATGATCCGCGAGAACATCTTGCGTGAAGGCGCCCTTGCCGCAAGATCAAGAATTCCGATTTTAAGCTTTTTTCTCAAAAGCTTCCTCCATGTCTGGCAACCCTGTTGCCGTTACTCTCAAAGCATGGAAGGAAGCGTTGACTCGACCGGGAAAACAACTGCCGGTCCGGGGACAATGCCTATCTGTCAGCTATTCAAAAAAAGAACGCCACTCCGTTTCTTCTATGCCATCCGTCGCTCGCCAGTTCGGCCCACTCCCACGCGCCGCCGAACCGGGTCTGTCTTTCAGCATCTCCAGCTCAAACCGTTTGTTCTTTACTGGAAAGGCTTGCCAGGATCTGGCAGGTGACTATACCCAAATAACGTCGCTGGTGGGGTGGTTTTTCTGCGTGGCCACCCAAGAGCCCGATTCTGGTGGTTTAGAGCACATCAGAATCGATGCCGGCCTGGCGGCGGGCGGCGCGCACGGTGTTGTGCAACAGGCAGGCGATGGTCATCGGGCCGACGCCGCCGGGCACCGGGGTGATTGCCCCGGCCTTCTCAACCGCCTCGGCGAAACACACATCGCCGACCAGCCGGGTCTTGCCGCCGCCGGCATTGACGCGGTTGATGCCCACGTCGATCACCGTGGCGCCCGGTTTGATCCAGCCGCCGCGCACCATTTCAGGCCGGCCCACAGCAGCAATGACAATGTCGGCGCGCCGGCACTCCTCGGGCAGCGCGTCGGTGCGCGAATGGGCCATGGTGACGGTGGCGTTGGCCGTGAGCAACAACTGGGCGATCGGCTTGCCCACCAGGTTCGAGCGGCCGATGACGATCGCCCGCTGGCCCGCCAGGCTGTCGCCCAGATGATCAGCGATCAGCATCATGCAGCCCAGCGGGGTGCAGGGAACCAGCCCGTCAAGACCACTCATCAGCCGGCCGGCGTTGACCACCGTCAGGCCGTCGACATCCTTGTCCGGATCGATCGCCTGGGTCACCGCACCGGCATCGATATGACCGGGCAGGGGAAGCTGCACCAGAACGCCATGGACCGCCGGGTCATTATTCAGCGTCGCCACCTGCTCGAGCACCGCCTGCTGGGACGCATCGGCGGGCATTTTATATTCAAACGAGGCCATCCCCGCGGCGCGGGTAGCACGGCCCTTGTTGCGCACATAAACCTGGCTGGCCGGGTCCTCGCCCACCAGCACCACCGCCAGCCCCGGCGTCAGGCCGTGATCGCGCTTCAGCGCTGCCACCTGGCCGGCGATTTTTTCGCGCAATGTTGCGGCAAAGGCCTTGCCATCGATAATCCGCGCCGAACTCATAGCGTTTCCTTCTGCTGTTGGGCCAGCCAGCGTGACAGAACATCGTGGATGTCCTGGGCCGCGCCGGCGATGAGAATGTCCTTGTTGCGATCGCGCGCACCGGCAATAACGCTGATGTCGCTTTTGGGCAGCCGCCAGGTCTTGGCCAGCAGCCGGATCAGCGCCTGATTGGCCTTGCCGTCTTCCGGCACTGCGGTCACCGTCACTTTCAGCCGGCCGTTCTCCACCCCGCGCAGCGCATTGCGCGAGGCCTTTGGCGCCAGCCTGACCCGCAGCCGCACCCCTTTGGGGGTTATCGAGAACGGGGACGGGTCAGAAATAGTAGCCAAGGCGATAGCCAATATCGACGATGATGAGGCGCTGCAGGAACAACAGGCCGATGATCAAAATCACCGGCGACAGATCAATGCCGCCAAGCAGGGGAACCACCCGCCTTATGGGGCGCAGCGCCGGTTCGGTAAGCCGATAGCACACATCCGACAGGGCATAGACGAAACGGTTGTGGGTGTTGATCACATTAAAGGCGATCAGCCAGCTTAAAATGGCCGAGATGATCAATACCCAGATATAAAGGTGGATCACAGTGTCGATAAGCCAGAATAACGCGTTCATTGCACACCGCCGCTTGCTCAATCTCGGCTCAGACATACCCCGTTGCGCAGCCCGGTGCAAGCGCCGAGGCTGCGCCATACCGGGCGCGGCAAACATGGCTTGACATCCCGCGGTGTTGCGACCAGATTAGCGCGCGCAGCGGCGGCAAACCGCCGCGCGCACCTCTTTAAAGAGGGGCCGTAGCTCAGTTGGGAGAGCGCTACGTTCGCAACGTAGAGGTCGGCGGTTCGATCCCGCCCGGCTCCACCATTGTCAGTTTGCGGGCAGCCGCCACACCAACTCGCGCGGTTGCGGCCTGAGGACACGCCTCTCACCATGAAACCTGCCCCGCCCGCCACTCCGGCCCGTTTTGTCGCCGGTACCACCATGCGCCATGTGCTGGTGATGACCGCGGCGATGGCGGTCGGTCTGTCGGCGCTGTTTCTGGTCGATCTCGCCGATGTCTATTTCCTCAGTCTGCTCAATGACAGTGAGATTACCGCCGCCATCGGCTTTTCCGTTCCGCTGCTCTATTTCACCCTGTCGTTCAGCATCGGCATTTCCATCGCCATGGGCGCGCTGGTCTCGCGCCATGTCGGCGCGGGGGAGAGTGAAAAAGCCCGCCAGCTAACCCTCAATATTCTGATCTACGGGGTCTGCCTGACCGGACTGCTGGCGCTGGCGCTGTGGCTGACCATCCCCCGGCTGCTGGTTTTGATGGGAGCGCAAGACCGCGTGCTCGCCCTGGCGACCCACTATCTGCGCATCATCATCCCTTCGATGCCACTGTTGACCATCGGCAGTTCGGCAGGGGCGGCGCTACGCGCCATCGGCCAACCCCGGCGCTCGGCGCTGATCATGCTGTCGGGCAGCCTGGTCAACGCCTCTCTTGACCCGCTGTTCATTTTCGTGTTTCACCTCGACATCGCCGGCGCGGCGCTGGCCAGCGTGCTCGCCCGCGCCATGATGGCCGCGTTCGGGCTCTATTGGCTCGCCGGCCCCAATCATTTCCTCAGCCGCACCCCGAGGGCGGTATTTTTCGCCCAGTTCAAACCCTTCGCGGCGATCGCCGGACCGGTCATCCTGACCAATATCGCCGCCCCCCTGGGCCATGCCTATGTGATTTCCAAACTGTCGGCCTACGGCGACAGCGTGATGGCCGGCGCGGCGGTTCTGTGGCGGCTGATCCCGGTGGTCTTTGCCGGCAATTTTGCGCTTTCGGCGTCCATCGGGCCGATTATCGGGCAGAATTTCGGCGCCCGCCGGTTTGACCGGGTATGGCAGGCTTACCGCGATGCCCTGACCTTTGTGGCGGTCTATGTCGCGGTAATGGCGCTGGCGCTGTTTTTCGCCCAGGGCGGCATTGTCCACGGCTTCAGACTGGGCGGCCAGGGTGCGGCGCTGGTGGCGTTTTATTTCACCTGGCTGGCGGCGAGCAACGCCTTCGAAGGCATCGTCTACGCCTCCAGCGCAACCTTCAACAACCTTGGTTACCAGCACCTGTCGATGGTGTTCAACTGGGCCAAGGCGACGCTGGGCATCATTCCCTTTGTCACCCTGGGGGCGACGTGGTGGGGGGCGCGCGGAGTCTTTGTCGGGGTGGCCGCCGGCGGCCTGTTGTTCGCCGCCCTGGCGGTGTTTTTGTGCTGGCGGGTGATCAGGCGTCTTGCGGCGCGCGCATCAGGGCGGCGATCACCGTCCAGATGAACATCACTCCGCCGACCACCGCGACCAGGGCGCCGACGCCATTGAGATACATGCCAATGACCGCACCATCGACTAGGGTGACCGCGGCATCGGCAGTCTTGCGCGGCGCGCCGTAACCACCGGCCCAGAACAGGCCGATGCACGACAGCACCTGACCGACGCTGTAGAGCAGAATCTGCGCCCGCATGATGCGGCCCGATATGGTGCCGCGGCGCAACACTGGCAAGAAGAAGGCCAGAAACAGCCCCATGAAGGCCAGGTTTACTCCCGCGATCACGCCATGATAATGCGCCGGAGTGCGGGTGTCGGTGCCGTCCACCATCAGGCCGAGCAGGCCGCCAATGCCGAACACCAGCGGCGACAGCACCAGGCATAAAAAGCCCGGATCATTCCACGGCAGTCGGCCCAGCGCCCGCCCATGGCGCGCCCAGCCCCGAATGGCGCCGATCACCATTAGCAAAACCGGCGGCGCCAGGGCGTATTGCAGGGTGGTGAAGGCGGCGTTCTGGCGCGAGGAAAAGGCTTCAAAGCCGGCATAAAAATAAAACGTCGGCAGCACCGAGAGAACAAGCAGGACAAGCGCCGTCCGGTAAAGGCCACGGCCGAAGATATCGACCTTCAGGGCGAGCCAGGCGAGCGCCGACCAGCCGGCCAGCATGAGCAGGGTATTGAGAAACTGCAACATGTGGCCGCCGCCCCAGAAGATGTCTTCATAGGAGGTGCCGGGGGTGGCGCTGTCGCGCCACCAGGCAAAGGCCATGGCGAACAGCGCCACCGCATAAATGAAGCCGCCGGCCACCGTGGCAAAGCCAAGCACATCGAGCGGTGCGCGGCGCTGGCCAAGATTGGCGGCCAGCCGGATCACCGGCAACAGCACCCCGACCAGCAGAAACCCCACCCCCAGTTCGTAAAGCGGGTGATCGATGGCCGGAATATAATTGCTCAACGAGGCCTCGGTGTGGCCCATGAAGGCGGGGGCGAACAACAGCGGAAACGACAGGGCGACGATGATCAGCCCCGCCCGGCCGGCCCAGGCGAGGCGGATGGCGCGGCCGTCCGCGATGTGAAAGCAGGCCAGCGTCGCCAACGCGGCGAAGGTGGCCAGAAACCACACGACAAAGGAAAACACCACATGGATCACCAGACCCTTGTGGAAAAAATTGGACGGCCAGGGGACCAGACTGTCGATGCCGGGCACCCGGGAGAACGCCACAAACAGGGCGAACACGCCGGCGATGGCGAGAGAGAATATCGCCAGAAAAACCCATCCCCACAGCTCGCCCGCCGCGCCGGCGGCGCTCACCGCCTGGCGGTAATCGGCCACTGAAAAGCCGCTCTCCCGCCCGAGATCTGTTGCGCTCATATCGATCACATCCCCTCAAGACATAACTCAAAGACGGGGGCACCATGGCATAAATGCCCCGGCGCTGACAAATGCCATGACCAGCGCCCTGAACCGATGACGGGCAAGCGCTTGCCTGAAGCGAAATTTCGCGCTACACCTCGGCGCAGCATTCCGGCTCGCCGCCTTTTCTTCCCTCGCGGCGGGCGCAAAATCTGGAGAACATGATGGCTCGCAAAAAAATCGCATTGATCGGCGGTGGCATGATCGGTGGCACTCTGGCGCATCTGGCCGGGCTCAAGGAGCTGGGCGATGTGGTGATTTTCGATATTGTCGAGGGGCTGCCCCAGGGCAAGGCGCTCGATTTGGCGGAATCCTCGCCGGTCGAGGGGTTTGACGCCGCCTTTTCCGGCGCCCAGGACTATAGCGCCATCGCCGGCGCCGATGTGATCATCGTCACCGCCGGGGTGGCGCGCAAGCCGGGCATGAGCCGGGATGATCTGTTGGGCATCAATCTGAAAGTCATGGCCGCGGTCGGCGCCGGCATTCGCGACCACGCCCCCGATGCTTTCGTGATCTGCATCACCAATCCGCTCGACGCCATGGTATGGGCGCTGCGCGAATTTTCCGGCCTGCCGCACAACATGGTGGTCGGCATGGCCGGGGTGCTGGATTCGGCACGTTTTCGCTATTTCCTGGCCGAGGAATTCAATGTTTCGGTCGAGGACGTCACCGCCTTCGTGCTCGGCGGCCATGGCGACAGCATGGTGCCGCTGGCGCGTTATTCCACGGTCGGCGGCATTCCACTGCCCGATCTGGTGGCCATGGGCTGGACCACCCAGGACAAGCTCGATGCGATTATCGCGCGCACCCGGGCCGGCGGCGCCGAGATTGTCGGCCTGCTGAAAACCGGCTCGGCCTATTACGCCCCGGCCTCCTCGGCGATCTCGATGGCCGAGGCCTATCTGAAAGACAAAAAGCGGCTGCTGCCCTGCGCCGCCTATCTCGACGGCCCGTTCGGGGTCAAGGACATGTACGTCGGGGTGCCGGTGATCCTCGGCGCCGGCGGGGTCGAGCGCATTGTCGAGATCAGCCTGGAAGGCGAGGAAAAGACCGGTTTTGACCAGTCGGTCGAAGCGGTGCGCGGCCTGATCGAGGCCTGCAAGGGCATTGATTCACAATTTGGTTAACACGGAACGGTTGTCTCGCCCATCTCGGGTGCTATAAGTGTGACACGCTATCCTGCGCGGGAGAAAGATCGACACAATGAATATTCATGAATATCAGGCCAAGAGCCTTCTGGCGCGCTTCGGCGTCGCGGTGCCGCGCGGCGGCGTCGCCTATACACCGCAGGAGGCCGAACAGGTCGCCAAGGATTTCGGCGGCCCGGTGTGGGTCGTCAAGGCCCAAATTCACGCCGGCGGGCGCGGCAAGGGCGGCGGCGTCAAGGTGGTCAAATCGGTTGATGAGGTGCGCGAGACCGCGGCCAAAATGATCGGCATGACCCTGGTGACCCATCAGACCGGCCCGGAGGGCAAGGAGGTCAAGCGGGTTTATATCGAGGAAGGCTGCGACATCGCGCGCGAGCTTTATATGAGCTTCCTGATTGACCGTCAGACCAGCAGCGTGGCGATCATGGCCTCAACCGAGGGTGGCATGGACATCGAGGAAGTGGCCGCCAGCACGCCGGAGAAAATCACCACCGTGACCATCGACCCGGTGATGGGCCTGCAGGCCTTTCACGCCCGCAAGCTGGCCTTCGCCCTCAAGCTTGAGGGCAAACAGGTGGGCGCGGCGGTCAGGCTGGTGATGGCGCTCTACAAGGCGTTCACCGAAAGCGACGCCAGCCTGCTGGAGATCAACCCGCTGGTGGTCACTGGCGAGGGCGCGATCATCCCGCTCGACGCCAAGATGAACTTCGACGACAACGGGCTGTTTCGCCACAAGGACATCGTCGAGCTGCGCGACCCGGACGAAGAAGACCCGATGGAGCTGGAAGCCGCCAAGCACGAGCTCAACTATATCAAGCTCGACGGCAATATCGGCTGCATGGTCAATGGCGCCGGCCTGGCCATGGCGACCATGGATATTATCAAGCTGCATGGCAGCGCGCCGGCGAATTTTCTCGATGTCGGCGGCGGCGCCACCAAGGAACGGGTCACCGAGGCGTTCAAGATCATTCTCTCGGACCCCAATGTCGAAGGCATTCTGGTCAATATTTTCGGCGGCATCATGCGCTGCGACGTGATCGCCGAGGGCATCGTGGCGGCGGCGCGCGATATCAGCCTGGCGGTGCCGCTGGTGGTCCGGCTGGCCGGCACCAATGTCGAGCTCGGCAAGCAGATTCTGGCGGATTCGGGCTTGCCGATCCTGTCGGGCGAGGATCTCGACGATGCCGCGAGAAAAGTGGTCAAAGCGGCGAAGGAGGCGGCGTAATGGCGATTATGGTCAATGCGCAAACCAAGGTAATCTGCCAGGGTTTCACCGGTGCCCAGGGCACCTTTCATTCCGAACAGGCGATCGCCTATGGCACCCGCATGGTGGGCGGCGTCACCCCCGGCAAGGGAGGAACGGAACATCTCGGCCTGCCGGTATTCAACACCGTCGAGGACGCGATGACCGCCACCGGCGCTGACGCCTCGGTAATTTACGTGCCGCCGCCCTTCGCGGCTGACGCCATTCTGGAGGCGATCGACGCCGGCGTGGCGCTGGTGGTGTGTATCACCGAAGGCATTCCGGTGCTCGATATGGTGCGGGTCAAGCGCGCCCTGCGCGGCTCGGGCACCCGGCTGGTGGGGCCCAACTGCCCCGGAGTGATCACCCCCGAGGAATGCAAGATCGGCATCATGCCCGGCCACATCCACAAAAGGGGCTCGGTGGGCGTGGTGTCGCGCTCGGGCACCCTGACTTATGAAGCGGTCGCCCAGACCACGGCGGTCGGCCTCGGCCAGACCACCTGCGTGGGCATCGGCGGCGATCCGGTCAACGGCACCAATTTTATCGACGTGCTGGACGGTTTCCTGGCTGATAAGGCTACTGAATCGATCGTCATGATCGGCGAGATTGGCGGCTCCGCCGAGGAAGAGGCGGCCGATTTCCTCAAGCAATCAAAAATTAAGAAACCTGTGGTTGGCTTTATTGCCGGCCGAACGGCCCCTCCCGGCCGGCGCATGGGTCATGCGGGCGCGATCATCTCCGGCGGCAAGGGGGGCGCCGAGGACAAGATCGAGGCGATGCGAAGCGCCGGCATCACGGTGTCGGAATCGCCCGCTGCGCTGGGCACGACCCTGGTTGAGATACTGAAAAAATAGGGGCTTTAACTATGAGGGATGCGGCGCAGACCGCATCAGCCGCCATGGTCGATATCGATGACGCTCTGCTGCTAAGCGGAAACAGCCGTTTCGTTGAAGAGTTGTTCACCCGTTATTCGCAAAACCCTCAATCGGTCGATCCCAGTTGGCGTCAGTTGTTTCAGGACATGGGCGCCGAGGCCACCGAGATTATCGGCCAGGCTCGTGAGCGCGCCTCATGGGCCCGCGAGGACTGGCCAACGCCGGTCAATGGTGAGCTGACGGCGGCGCTGGACGCCGGCCTGGAGATGCCCCTGGCCGCCAAGGTCAGCGCGGTAGCGCCGCAAGAGGATGTGCGCGGCGCGATCCTCGATTCAATCCGCGCGCTGATGATGATCCGCACCTATCGGGTGCGCGGCCATCTAATTGCCCGGCTCGACCCGCTCGAGCTTGAGGACCGCACCACTCATCTCGAGCTCAACCCAGCAACCTATGGTTTCGGGCCGGAGGACCTCGACCGGCCGATCTTTATCGACCATGTGCTGGGGCTGGAAAGCGCCACTTTACGCGAAATCCTCGAAATTCTCCATCGCACCTATTGCTCGACCATCGGCGTCGAGTTCATGCACATCAATGTGCCCGAGGAAAAGGGCTGGATCCAGGAGCGCATCGAGGGCCGTGAAAAAGAGGTCAGCTTCACCCAAAGGGGCAAGCTCGCCATTTTACAAAAGCTCACCGAGGCAGAGGTTTTCGAGCGCTTCCTCAACACCAAATACACCGGCACCAAGCGCTTCGGCCTCGATGGCGGCGAAGCGCTGATCCCAGCCATGGAGCAGATCATCAAGCGCGGCGGCCATCTCGGAGTACGCGAGATTGTGCTCGGCATGCCCCATCGCGGCCGGCTCAATGTGCTGACCAATGTGATGCAAAAGCCGTTTCAGGCGATTTTTCATGAATTTCACGGCGGCTCGTCCAGCCCCGACGAGGTCCAGGGCTCGGGCGATGTCAAATATCACCTCGGCACCTCGGCGGACCGGGAGTTTGACGGCAACCTTGTGCATCTTTCGCTTACCGCCAACCCGTCGCATCTGGAGGCGGTGGACCCGCTGGTGCTGGGCAAGGCGCGCGCCAAACAGATGCAGCACAACGACTATGAGCGCACCAAGGTGATGTCGATCCTGATGCATGGCGATGCCGCCTTCGCCGGCCAGGGGCTGGTCGCCGAATGTTTCGGGCTCAGCCAATTGAAGGGCTATCGCACCGGCGGCACCATTCACCTGATCGTCAACAACCAGATCGGCTTTACCACCTCGCCGAAATATTCCCGCTCATCGCCTTATCCGTCGGACACCGCCAAAATGGTGCAGGCGCCGATTTTCCATGTCAATGGCGACGACCCGGAAGCGGTGGTCCATGTCTGCAAGGTGGCCACCGAGTTTCGCCAGCGGTTCAAAAAGGACGTGGTGGTCGACATGTTCTGCTATCGCCGCCATGGCCACAACGAATCCGACGAGCCGGCCTTCACCCAGCCGTTGATGTATCGCAAAATCGCCCAGCACCCCACGACCCGCCAGATTTATGCCCGCCGCCTGATTGGCGAAGGGCTGATCAGCGAAGAGGGGGTCGAGGCCATGGTGGCCGCCTTTCACGACACCCTGGAGAAGGAATTTCAGGCCGCCCAGTCGTTCCACGCCAGCAAGGCCGACTGGCTGTCCGGGCGCTGGAGCAGCCTCAAGGTCGCCTCCGGCGCGGTGCGGCGCGGCGAGACCGCGGTCGCCAAAAAAACGCTGAAAAAGATCGGCAAGGCGCTGACCAGCGTGCCCGAGGGCTTCCAGCTCCACCGCACCTTGCAGCGGCTGATGAACAACAAGCGCAAGATGTTCGAGCCCGGTGGCAAGCTCGACTGGGCCACCGCCGAGGCGCTGGCCTTTGGATCGCTGATCGAGGAAGGCAACAGGGTTCGCCTGTCGGGCCAGGATTCGGGGCGCGGCACCTTCAGCCAGCGTCATTCCGTGCTGGTCGACCAGGGCACCGAAGAACGCTTCATCCCGCTTAATACGCTGGGCGAGGGCGATGGCTTCGAGGTGATCGACAGCATGCTCTCGGAGGCCGCCGTCCTCGGCTTTGAATATGGCTATTCCCAGGCCGAGCCGGACTGTCTGGTGCTGTGGGAAGCGCAATTCGGCGATTTCGCCAATGGCGCCCAGGTGATCATCGACCAGTTCATTTCGTCCTCGGAGCGCAAATGGTTGCGCATGAGCGGCCTGGTGATGCTGCTGCCCCACGGTTACGAAGGCCAGGGGCCGGAACATTCCTCGGCGCGGCTTGAGCGCTATCTGCAACTGTGCGCCGAAGACAATATGCAAGTCGCCAATTGCTCAACCCCGGCGAGCTATTTTCACATCCTGCGCCGCCAGTTGCGGCGCAATTTCCGCAAGCCGCTGGTCATCATGACCCCCAAGTCCCTGTTGCGGCACAAGCGCTGCGTTTCGCGCCTTGAAGACCTGGGTTCGGGCAGCTCGTTCCACCGGGTGTTGTGGGACGATGCCCAGAGCAATCCGGACAGCTCGATCACCCTGGCCAGCGACGAGGAAATCTCGCGGGTGATCCTGTGCACCGGCAAGGTCTATTATGATCTGCTCGAAGAACGTGACCGACGCGGCCAGACCGACGCCTATCTGCTCCGTCTCGAACAGCTTTACCCCTTCCCCCACCGGGCGCTGGTCGAAGAGTTGTCCCGCTTCAAGAACGCCACCGTTATCCGGTGTCAGGAAGAATCCAAGAACATGGGCGCCTGGAGTTTTTTGGCCCCCTGCCTCGAAGAGGTACTCAGCGAAGCTGGCCACGCCTGCGCCCGCCCGATTTATGCCGGCCGACCGGCTTCGGCCTCACCGGCAACCGGTTTGATGAGTCGGCATATTCGCCAGCAAAAAGCACTGATCGCGGCCGCCCTGGGCGGTTGAGAACACAGACAGGATAAAACATATGGCAACCGAAATCCGCGTGCCCAATCTGGGTGAATCGATTACCGAAGCCACCATCGGCAAATGGTTCAAGCAGGTCGGCGACGCCGTCGCGATGGACGACCCGCTGGTCGAGCTGGAAACCGACAAGGTAACCCTCGAAGTCCCCGCGCCCAGCGCTGGCGCGCTGGTCGAGATCGCCGCCCAGGAAGGCGATACGGTCGAGGTCGGCGCCCTCTTGGGCGCGATCGACACCGACGCCAAGGGCGCCGTCGCGGCGCCAAAACCGGCGCCCGAACCCGAGGCAGCGCCTGAGCCCGAGACGACACCAACTCCCGAGCCCACGGCCGCGGCCGCGCCGCTGTCACCGGCAGTACGCAAGCTGATCGACGAACACGGCCTCGATCCGGCGGCCATTCCCGCCACCGGCAAGGATGGCCGGCTGCTCAAGGGCGATGTGCTGGCCTGGCTCGAAAAGGGCACCCCTCAACAGGCCGCACCTGCCGCCCAGACCACGCCTGCCGCCCAGACCACGCCTGCCGCCCAGACCACGCCTGCCGCTCAGGCCGCGCCTGCTCCCGCACCTAGCGCGCCAATACCCCCCAAGCCGCGCCCGCGCGCCGATCGCGAGGAGCGGGTGCGCATGTCGCGGTTGCGCCAGCGCATCGCCGAGCGGCTCAAGGAGGCGCAGAACACCGCCGCCATGCTGACCACCTTCAACGAGGTCGACATGGGCGAGCTGATGGCCACCCGCAGCCAGTACAAGGAGCTGTTCGAGAAAAAGCACAACGCCCGGCTCGGCTTCATGTCATTTTTCGTCAAGGCGGCGGTGATGGCGCTCAAGGATCTGCCGGCGGTCAATGCCGAGATCGACGGCAATGAGATTGTCTACAAGAATTATTACGACATCGGGGTGGCGGTCAGCGCCCCCCAGGGCCTGGTGGTGCCGGTGGTGCGCGATACTGACGAGATGAGCTTCGCCGAGATCGAGCTGAAAATCGCCGATTATGGCCGGCGCGCCCGTGACGGCAAGATCGCGCTGGAAGAGCTTCAGGGCGGCACCTTCACCATTTCCAACGGCGGGGTGTTCGGCTCGCTGATGTCGACGCCGATTCTCAATCCGCCGCAATCGGCCATTCTGGGCATGCACAAGATCCAGCCCCGGCCGATGGCCATCGACGGCGAGGTGCAGATCCGGCCGATGATGTATCTTGCGCTGTCTTACGATCATCGTATCGTCGACGGCCGCGAGGCGGTGACCTTCCTGGTGCGCATGAAGGAATGTCTGGAAGACCCGCATCGCATGATGCTTGACCTGTAAGGGGGCTGTTATGAGCGATTCCTATGATGTCGTCATTATCGGCGGCGGGCCGGGCGGCTATGTCGCCGCCATTCGCGCCATACAACTCGGCCTCAAGGTCGCCTGCGTCGAAAAGCGCGCCAGCATGGGCGGCACCTGCCTGAATGTCGGTTGCATTCCCTCCAAGGCGCTGCTCCATTCCTCGGAGGTTTTCGAGGACGCCAGCGCCGCGATGGCCCGCATCGGGGTCAAGGCCGAGGGGGTCAGCCTCGATCTGCCCACCATGATGAGCCACAAGGAGCGCATCGTCGACGAGCTGACCAAGGGCATCGCCTTTCTGTTCAAGAAAAACCGCATCGAGCATATCGCCGGCACCGCCACGCTGGCCGGCAAGGGCGCGGTTACGGTGGCCCTGAACGAGGGCGGCGCTCGCAGCCTTGAGGCCAAGAATATCGTTATCGCCACCGGCTCGGCGCCGGTTAATCTGCCCGGTATCGAGATCGATGAAAACCGCATCGTCTCGTCGACCGGGGCGCTGGAGCTGGCCGAAGTGCCCAAACATCTGGTGGTGATCGGCGGCGGGGTGATCGGCCTCGAGCTGGGCTCGGTCTGGCGCCGGCTGGGAGCCAAAGTCACGGTGGTGGAATTTCTCGAGCGCATCGTCCCCGGGGTTGATGACGAGGTCGCCAAGACCTTCGCCCGCAGCCTGAAAAAACAGGGCATGACGATCAGGACAAGCACCCGGGTCACCGGCGTGAAAACCACCAAAACCGGCGCCACAGTAACCATGGAGCCGGCCAAGGGTGGCAAGGCCGAAAGCCTGAAATGCGACATTGTGCTGTTGTGCGTCGGCCGCCGGCCCTATGCCGATGGCCTGGGGCTGGAGACCGCCGGGGTAGCGCTTGACGAGCACGGCCGGGTAGCGGTGGATGATCATTTCCGCACCAGCGCCGCCGGCATTTACTCCATCGGCGATGTGATCCGCGGGCCGATGCTCGCCCACAAGGCCGAGGACGAAGGCATCGCGGTGGCCGAGATTATCGCCGGCCAGGCCGGCCATGTGAATTACGACACCATCCCCGGCGTCATCTACACCGCGCCCGAGGTGGCCAGCGTCGGCAAAACCGAAGAACAGCTTAAACAAGCCGGCGTCGCCTATAAGGCCGGTAAATTTCCCTTCGCCGCCAACGCCAAGGCCAAGGCCGGCGGGTTGACCGACGGCTTTGTCAAAATCCTCGCCGATGCAAAGACCGACGAGGTGCTCGGGGTGCATATCATCGGCCCGGACGCCGGCAATATGATCGCCGAGGCGGTGCTGGCCATGGAGTTCCGCGCCAGCGCCGAGGATATCGCGCTGACCTGCCATGCCCATCCGACCTTGCCCGAGGCGGTCAAGGAAGCCGCCCTGGCGGTGGCCGGACGGGCAATCCACATGTAACGCCAACGCTTACGAAAGCTTACGCCCGCGGATGGGCCTTGTCATAGGCGTCCATCAGCCGGGCGGCGTCCACCTTGGTGTAGTGCTGGGTGGTCGACAGGCTGGCGTGGCCGAGCAGTTCCTGAATGGTGCGCAAATCGCCGCCGTTGCTTAAAAGATGGGTGGCAAAGCTGTGACGCAGGGCGTACGGCGTGGCGCTGTCGGGCAGGCCGAGCGCGCCGCGCAGCACCTGTAGCCGGCGCTGGATCAGCCGCGCCCCCAGCCGCCGGCCGCGCACCCCGAGAAACAGCGGCCCGCCGGGCGGCGGGGTGAACGGACAGCGGCGGACATAATCGGCCACCGCCTCGCGCACGATGGGCAGCAGGGGGACCAGCCGGTCCTTGCCGCCCTTGCCGCGGATCATCAGCGCCTCGCCCAGCGGCAGAACCTCGCGGTTGAGCCCCAGGGCCTCGGAGATCCGCAGGCCGCAGCCATAAAGCAGCAGCACCACCGCCCCGTCGCGCGCCGCCACCCAGGGCTCGGCCGACAGGGTTTCGATCTCGCGGGTAACCGCTTTGGCGCGCTCCGGGCTGAGTGGGCGGGCCAGGGTGCGGGCCAGCTTGGGGCTGCGCACCGCGGCCAGGGCGGCATTTTCCAGAATATCATTCTGCGCCAGATAGCGATAAAAAGCGCGCACCGCCGACAGGGCGCGGGCGACCGAACGCGGGCTCAGGCCGGCGCGCCGGCGCTCGGCCAGAAAGCTGCGAAAATCAGCCAGCCGCAGCCGCTCCAGATCGGCGCAGGCAACCGCGCCGCCGAGATGGCCGGACATGAAGCGCAAAAAAACCGCAATGTCGTGGCGATAGGCGGCGCAACTATGGTCGGACAGCCGGCGCACCCCGGCCAGATGGGCCAGCCAGTCCTCGACCAGCCGGCCCAGGGCCGGCGCTATCCCGGGCAGCGCTATTCCGGGCTCAGGCATTGCATCAGCCGGCGCTCCAGCACCGCGCCGAGAAAGCGCAGCAGATCGGTGCCCTGGCCGTCGTGAAAATGATCCTCATTGCGCGAGCCCAGGGCCAGCAGGCCATTCGCCTCGGGCCGCCCGGGCGGCGCAAGCGTCAGGCGGACCAGCGCCTGCGAGCGCACCAGCGAGGCCGCCGGGCCGAAGATGTCATCACCGCCCGGTGGGCTGTCGCCCAGCGCCACGTCGTGGTTGCGGCCCAGCCGCCCGTCCACCGCGCCCGCCGGCAACAGGCGCACCCCCTCAAGGCTGCACAGCGCCGCCGGGGCACTGGCCGCCTCGAGCGCCAGCACCAGACCGTCGAGCTGCAACAAATCAAGCATCTCGCCGCCCAGTGCGCCGATCAGGCCGGCCAGATCATGCGCCGCCACCAGACAGAGCACCGCCTCATGGACCTGGCGCTGGCTTGCCATATTGCCGCGCGAGGCGTTGACCAGAGCGGCCTGATAAAGCTGGACATGGGCCAGCTCGCCGCGCATCTGGGTGAGCATGAAATTTTGCAGATCGAGCACATTTTCGCCGCGGCGAAACTCCGGCGGCACGAGATGGCCGAGCAGATCGGAATTGTCGGCCAGAAAGGCCGGATTGGCGAGCAGAAACGCGCGCACTTCGCCGGCGCTGACCGATTGGCGCTCTGGCTGTTTCGGTGCGCCCGGCATTGCTTTAGCCCAGAATTGACTGGCCGGTCTTTTCCCAGTCCGCCATGAACGCCTTGATGCCATTGTCGGTCAGCGGATGTTTGACCAGCTTGCGGATGACGGCGGGAGGAATGGTGCACACATCGGCGCCCAGCCGCGCCGCCTCGACCACATGCAGGGGGTGGCGCACCGAGGCCACCAGAATCTCGGTGGTCAGGCTGTCGTAGTGATCGTAAATCTCCCGGATGTCGGCGATCAGTTGCATGCCTTCATGAGCGATGTCATCAAGGCGGCCAACGAAGGGTGAGACAAAAGGGCCCCCGCCTTGGCCGCCAGCAACGCCTGGGCGGGCGAGAAACACAAGGTGACATTGACCATGATGTCCTGGTTGCGCAAATGACGGCAGGCCTTCAGCCCCTCCATGGTCAGCGGCACCTTGATGGCGATATTGGGGGCGATTTTAGCCAGTTTCTCGCCTTCGGCCACCATGCCCGCCGTGTCCAGCGCGGTCACTTCGGCGCTGACCGGGCCATCAACCAGGGTGCAGATCTCACGCACCGATTCGAGAAAATCGCCACCCGCTTTGGCGACCAGCGTGGGATTGGTGGTCACCCCGTCCAGCAGGCCGGTTTCGGCCAGATCCCTGATCTCGCCAATGTCGGCGGTATCGATAAAAAATTTCATTGATGTTCTCTCCAGGTCAGCAGTACGCCCATGTGGCTTGTTCGCGCCAGCAGGTGCTGGCACAGTGTAGCGGACCCGTCGCACCCCTGCCAAGCCAGGACCTTTCATGCCCGCCAGCCCGCCCCGCCTCGATGTGCTTTTGCCGCTACCGCTTGGCGGCACTTATACCTATGGCGCGCCGCCGGGCCAACCCCTAATGCCGGGCGACTTCGTGCGCGTGCCGCTGGGCCCGCGCCGGCTGGTCGGTGTGGTATGGGACCACCCGCTGGGCGCGCCGCGCCCGGTCGCCGCCGCCCGGCTCAAGCCGGTGCTCGAGCACCTCGCCGAGGCGCCGCCGCTGCCCGCGGTGCTGCGCCGTTTCATCGCCTGGGTGGCGGACTATACCCTGGCCGCCCCGGGGGCGGTGCTGCGCATGGCGATGAGCGCGCCCACCGCCCTCGAGCCGGCGCCGACGCGGCTGGCTTACGGGTTGGCCTCACCGGACGAGCCCGAGGGCCTGCGCCTGACCGATGCGCGCCGCCGAGTGCTGGCGCTGGCTAGTGACGGGCTGCCCCGCCCGGTGGGCGAGCTGGCCCGCGCCGCCGGGGTCTCGCCCGGCGTGGTGCGCAGCCTGGTGCGCGCCGGGGTGCTGGTCGCCCGCACGCTGCCGGCCGATCCGCCGCCGCCGTGCCCCGATGCGGCCCATCCCGGCCCCGTGCTGTCGGCCGATCAGGCACGCGCGGCGCAGCGGCTGGGCAAACTGGTGGCGCAAAACCGCTTTCACGTCACCCTGCTCGACGGGGTGACCGGCTCGGGCAAAACGGAAGTTTACTTCGAGGCGGTCGCCGCCGCGCTGGCGCGCGACACCGCCGCCCAGGTGCTGATTCTGGTGCCCGAAATCGCGCTGACCGATCAGGGGCTGGCGCGCTTTGAAGCCCGCTTCGGCGCGCCGCCGGTGGTTTGGCATTCCGAGCTCACCGCGGCGCAGCGCCGGCGCACCTGGCGGGCGGTCGCCAAGGGCCGGGCGCGGGTGGTGCTGGGCGCGCGCTCGGCGCTGTTTCTGCCCTTTGCCGATTTGCGCCTGATCGTGGTCGACGAAGAACACGACCCGGCCTTCAAACAGGAGGACGGCGTGACCTATCAGGCCCGGGACATGGCGGTGGTACGCGCCCGGCTGGGGGATTTTCCGATCATCCTGGCCTCGGCCACGCCGTCGCTGGAAAGCGTGGCCAATTGCCGCGCCGGGCGCTATGAGCGCCTCGCCCTGCCCGACCGGCACGGCGTCGCCGAACTGCCCGAGATCACCACCATCGACATGCGCGCGGCAAGTCCGCCGCGCGGCCGCTGGCTGTCGCCGCCGCTGGAAGAGACCCTGCGCCAGACCCTCGAAGAAGGCGAACAGGCGCTGTTGTTTCTCAACCGGCGCGGCTATGCGCCGCTCACCTTATGTCGCACCTGCGGGCACCGCTTCGCCTGCCCCCATTGCACCGCCTGGCTGGTCGAGCACCGCTATGAGCGCGCCCTGCAATGCCATCATTGCGGCTATCGCGCGGCGATGCCCGCCGCCTGCCCGCACTGCGGCGCCAAGGACGCGCTGACCGCCTGCGGCCCCGGGGTCGAACGGCTGGCCGAGGAGGTCGCCGGGCTGTTTCCCGAGGCCCGGCTGATGACCCTGACCAGCGACACCCTGACCGGGCCGTCGAAAGCCCGTGAGATGTTCCGCCAGGTTAGCGCTCATGAAACCGACATTGTCATCGGCACCCAGGTGGTCGCCAAGGGGCATCATTTTCCCATGCTTACCCTGGTTGGCGTGATCGATGCCGACCTTGGCCTGTCGGGCGGCGATTTGCGCGCCAGCGAGCGCACCTTTCAGATGCTCTCGCAGGTCGCCGGCCGGGCCGGGCGCGAAAGCCGGCCGGGCCGGGTGCTGTTGCAAACCTGGGAGCCCGACCACCCGGTGATGGCCGCCCTGCTGTCGGGCGACGTGCGCCGTTTTGTCGAAACCGAACTGGCGGCGCGCCGGCGCCACGCCATGCCGCCCTATGGCCGGCTGGCCGCCCTGATCGTCTCCGGCCTCGACGAGGCGGCAGTGATCGCCGCCGCGCGCCAGCTTGGCCG
>Ga0114931_10000296_pt1 | contig 58259 bp, 51 predicted proteins | sample 2SBtaG_FD_89579 | JGI IMG/M metagenome (GOLD analysis project Ga0114931, IMG submission 89579) | Deep subsurface microbial communities from Kolumbo volcano to uncover new lineages of life (NeLLi) - 2SBTROV14_V59a metaG | ecosystem: Environmental > Aquatic > Marine > Volcanic | place: Kolumbo... | reverse complement strand
TGCAGGTGGGGGACATGGGTGCCTATCCCGATATCTCGTGTCTTGACCGTGCCACCCGCAAGCATGCCAAACAGGACAGCGATGAATTGGGTTTCAGCCGCTTTATGCAAAACACGCGAGAAAGCCGCTTCTATTTGGACGATCAACACGCACCCGCCACCTATTTTATCCGCGGTAATCATGAAGATTTCGACTATCTGGGCCATTTCAGCCGTACCACAGCGCTTGATCCGTTTAACAAAATACATTTTATGCCTGACGGCAGCAGCCATTCATTCTGCCTGATGGACACCACGGTGCAAGTGGGCGCATTCGGCGGTATCCACCCCAAGGATGGGCATGACCACAAATCCGACCCCCGCACCTTTCATCAAACTTTGTTGTACAGCGCTTTTTGTGATCGGTCACCGGACATATTGCTCACCCATGCGGGGCCCCTTCATGACGACAATCCGGAAGGATCACCGTGGCTCAACAGCCTGGCCGAGCGGATTCGACCCCGGGTTCACTTATTCGGACACCACCACACCGTGGTGGGTCCGTGCCAGGGTCCAGGCGACAGCTTACTGGTGGGCTTGGAACATTTGTGTTTTAACCGTCAAGGCCGTTTGCTGGAGGATTCCTGGGGCATCCTGGAAATTTCCGCGCAAAACTGCGGTTTTAATTTTATAAATAAACACAACTGCCACTGGTTAAATGATGTAAAGCGCAACACCTACCGCCATTTACTGGGTTAATGCCAACGACATTTTGCAGCCAGCCTAAGTTCAACAGACTACTGGCCGGTAGAGGATGGGTGCCTGTTGGCAAATAAAATATCCCGCCATGCGGCAGCCGCCAGCAGCCCGCGATGATGGTAGAAAACGGTTTGGGCAAGATAGCGGAACAGTGGTTGGCGAAAACAGGCATTTAGCAGGCCGTTTCCGCTGATGTCGGCCACTGATCTAAGCAGCTTTTTAATGGGGTATGTGGTCGCGGCGGACGCTGTCAACCGACCGGGACAAAGACCGCCGTCGAGTAGATGGTCACTGATGGCAATGCCGGCGACGCGCCCCATGGCCAAGGCCGGGTGAATACCACCGGCAGTCAGTGGGGAAACCATACCAGCGGCATCACCCAGAAGCATTACCTGGTCCCGATAAAACGGTTTGACCAGGCCACCGCAGGGAATACATCCGCCACGGCGATGGGTTTCACGGGCCTTATCGAAATCAAACAAGTGACGGATCCGGTGGATAAACCGGTCTAAAGACAGTTGCCGTGGATCACGGCTCGCCAGGCCGATTTGGGTAACACATTCCCCCGTGCCCGCCATGGCGACACCCGGCAAAACCCAAGCGATATAGCCTTTAGCCAGGGCCTGGTCAATAAAGACATGCATGCTGTCCCGGTCCAATCCGCGAATACCGCGGAAATGTGCCTCCAGGCCTACCAAAAAATGGCGGTTGACGCCCAGCCCCATCAAACGGGCGATTTTTGATTTTGCACCGTCACTACCGACCAAATAGCGGGCCTGAAGACCGATTTCCGGCAGTTCAACCCGCTGTTGCCGAATGCAGACCCGGCGAACCGGCGTGTGAAAACGCATTCCCGCACCGGCCTGGTGGGCCGCTCGGGCCAGCCAGGCAAGCACGGCGGTGGTGTCAGTAGCCAGGAAAAAATAACCCTCGCGATGTAAATCCAAACTATCCAGGGCGGGACTATAGAGTCTGATATTATGAATTTTATGCACAAATCTTGCTGGAACATCAAGTAAATCAGCCGCTTCCTTGACCAGTAAACCGGTGGTGTGAGGGCGAAAACCCGGCACAGGATTTTTCTCGGTAACGACCGTACGTACTCCCCGTATGGCGGCGGCTTGTGCACACACCAATCCAGCAAATCCACCGCCGGCAATAACTAAATCAACTTGCTTCATCATGCTGACACTACGCTGTTTATTTGCCGTGAACATGGCAAATTTGTGCTGATTTCGAGCAACCGTTTTGGACATGAATCGTGTAAAATTGTGTGACCTGGGATAATGCCCATAATCCTTAACTCAGGTAAGTCATCTGTAAGTCAATGCTGTCATAGTGGTACACAACACAGAACACTGCTTGGTCATGGTCGATCAATGTCAGAAATTCAAGGATGTTCGGAATTGAAAAACGGGAGCAAACGATGAGATTGCGAACACTGTTCCACCAATCCGGGGGGAACAGACAGCTATTGGCTATGTTTTTAATGGTATTTTCCAGTATACCCACATGGGCGGGAACGTACCTGCATGTTTCCGATGGATTGAATGACATCAAACAGGATCCCTACCCGTCGATCTGGAAACAAGGCGAGCACACCGTTTATTTCACCCAGCGTGCTAATCAGGGCCTGGTGGCCTCACCCATGGGCGAATACAAAGTACAACGAAGAGCCAAAGCCGGACAACGTTTAGACCGCGATAATCCCTGGGTGGACGGCCAGTATACGACTCGCCTGAAGTCCCCGGCACACTCCACACAGCATTGCTGGACGGGTATGCACCAATATATCAGCAGCAATCCAAAATTATGTCGCGATCATTCATGGTGGGGACCGGCAACCATTTGTTTTAAAGATAAACAGGCCAGCCTGGCCATTAGCAGCCGGGTCATTGACGGCAAAACCTGTTCCATTACCCGTACCCGTGACACCATCAAATCGTCATTCCATCGGGTAGTGGGTTTGGGTTTTGTCAAATCTTCCGGTCAGGGTTTTATCAAAACCCAAAGTAATGCCCAAACAAGAGTACGCGTGGCATGGGATTACAGCAAGGTCATCAGCGATGCCTATGTTTCTTTATATGTCAAAAACCAAGGCGGCGAAAAAACGTTGATCGGTAAGTACGGGCTAAAAGGTGCCTACGAACATGAATCAGGCAACGGCACGGTGTTCGATATTATTACTGAAGTTATCAAGCCCCAGCAAGGTGTTATCCATCACGACCGTGTTCGCGCCGACCTGCGCGAACACAATTATCCGGTTCACCGCGTACCGGCCCTGCCCGCCGCCCATATGTCCATGCAGGAAACCATGCCAACCCACTAGCCCCTTTGCCGGCTATTTCATGAATCGTCGTCGCGAGGGTTACATCGAGCTTGGTTACCCGCACGTACTCCTTTCAGGCTGCTCCGGCCCATGTTCCACAGCTTCGTTCACAGCCCTTGGCAATGGGATCGGCCATGCCATGTCCCGCGCCTCCCCGTGAAGCACGGCCGAACTCGCATAACCATTTAATGCCATCCCGTACCGCGCACCGGCTCCCCGCCTAATTGACCGGCGTTGATGTACCCGACGATGTGTTGTGGGAACTTTTTGGCAGCAACGGTCCCGTCGGTAAACCGGAAACGTTGCTGTAAATAGCCTTGGTATTTGCCTGGCGGGTAAGCGGCAGGTAGTTCGGCACCGCTTTTTCCAGCGCCGCGACAACCACCGAGGCGATCAAATCGGCAATACCGTCACCTCGATTGCTGCTATTGGGCGAATACGTCATGCGTGCGGCGGTATGCCACAGTGTTTCACCCGTACGTCCGCTTTTTAGGGTATAGGTAAAATGCACCGTCACGACGGTATTGACCAGTGCGTAGCGGGCATCCCAACGCTTAATAACCACGTAAAGCACAGCATCCGCGCCGAATAAACCGGCTAAACGGGGCGTTTCCGCTCGATGCACCATATACGCATCCGATAAACCGTCATCTTCCATGACCCTTTTTACCACATTGACCGGGAATATATAGTAGCCGCGTTCCGCCAGGGGACGCACGATGGTGGACAAAAAATAATCCGGTGCATTGACCTCCACGGACTCGTTGACTACGGGTACCACCAAAATGGATCGAATACCCTGTTCGGTCACCGGATGGGAATTGCCCGGTTCTTTAACAGTTTCGTTTACACATCCCGCAAAACTCAAGATCGCGGTCAAACTCAGTATGATCCGCCATGGCAAAACCCTATTCGTGTGCATTTCTTATCATGATTTCCATAAAATAAGCGGATTCAGGCCAGCTGTTTTTTTCTTTTTGAAAATAAACGATGGCCTGTTCGCGATCGCCCCTAACCAGCAAGGCAAATCCTAGTTCGGCATATAGGCTGGGCGGTACGTTGCGTTCCCTTTCGCCTTCGACAATGGTCTGTTGCAATACCCGTATAAAATGGTCTTGCCTGTCGGGATGCTTATAGTAATCATACATGGCGTCTTCATACCCGCCCCAGTGATATAGCGATTGACTTTGACAGCCCACCAACCCCAGCACCAGGGCAAGCCAAAGTAAGTTAACCATCGCCATGTTAATCCGAATCCACGATGGTAAATGTTCGAATTTGATTACGGCCCAGTGAAAACTGCTCGGTAAATAACACGTTACCGTGTTTACGAATTTCCATGACGTGATGACCCGGTTCCAGCAACAACGCATGATCATCACTGTAACGTTGCGCCGGCCCCATGGACAATCCGTCGACAAACAACATATGCTCCGGCTCCGCACCGATGATAGCGATCATCGGCCGTTCTTCTTTTGATTCGGTAACCGTTTTCGGGTATGCACAGGCACCCAACAACATGATAAAACTGATGACGAAAATAATACGTTTCATGCTACTGTCCTTTTCACCCGCTATTCGGTTACAAACAATTGTTGACTCGGCTTAAAGGGTTTGCCGATAATTTTTCCAACCGCACCCTCATTGCTTTCATTATCACCAAACAAGCTGACAATTTGTATCTTGCCCACGGGCGTGGGTGGCAACTCAATCTGAAAACCACTTTGCTTACTTTCAACTCGTTCACTTCGACGCATGACGGTTAATGTATCACCCACGTTAATTCCTTGGCGTTGACCGCCACTGATAAAAACTTTACCGGCGTCAACTTTCAAAATATCCGTCCACCACTTGCGTGCTTCGAGTTTATTAATAATCGGGTTAAGTACGTCGGCGACCGCAGCTCCAATGGCCTTATCGTTGAGCGTGGCGTCATAGCCCGCGCGACTGCCGAAACCCGCCACTTGTCCGGATTCGGTACTGGATTCACCCCGCCCTGAAGCCGAGAAAAACACCAGACCTGTGCGCGCATCCACCAGACGCAACTCCACTTCGGCCCGCGCGGTTTGCAGCTTGGTCGAGCTGAGAAATCCGCGTTTGCCGGTGGTTTTACGATTAAAATCGGTCAGTGAGCCAATGATAAGTGCGTCGACACCGATTAACTTGGCATCCTTGATGAGTTCCTGCTCGGATTTTACTTTGGATAAATCCAATCGTTCAAACACCAGAAAACGGCCCGATTCCACCAGCCGGTTGATGAGTATGTCGGCAGACTGTTTACCCAATGCATCCCGATCCTTGTCACGCAACAAAGAGCGGCCATACTGGCTTTCATTGGTAAAACGAACCACGGCGATTTTTCGCTTGAGTGTTTTAACAACCGGCTGCGCAACGGCGGCTTTTTGCGCGGCCTGCTGTTCAGCCCGGCTAACCGGTGCTTCGCGGCCCTCGGGTACATCGGAGACCGTGGCGCAACCGCCGGCGCCCAGCAGCAATAGGCAAATCAGTTTGTTTTTCATGGCTTGCTTCGTTCCCCTATTAATCCTTAGGTTTCATGAATATTGTAGGCTGGACAGTCCGTACGGGCAATGCCTGGTTACCTATTGACACAATATTCTCTGCCGGTGAGAGACGCCGAATGAAGCATCCATTCCGGTTACGTGACCTTGTTACTTTTTAACACTTACACATAACGGCCAAAACCGTCACGCCGGCATGAACTGCCATGGCGAATCAGCCTGTCCTCGCAGGTTGTTTTGGCTGCGCCGGGAACATAACGGTTTTTACGTCAACCAATCACCGTTAATCGTCTGACATCACGTCAAACTCACCTTGTAAAACTTTATCCAATCGACCACTGCGCCAGGGGTGAATACTGTTGCGAACCAACGGCGCTGGTTGTTGGCGATAACGCCGGACAATAACGGGCTCGCTGTTTATGCCCGCCAGCCGCGAGGCAAATGTGTCATACAAACTGTCACCCTCAATCGGTTTATCATAGCGAAGAGGCAGTACGCGCACCGTCACCGGATGGCGGGAAAATTGTTTTGGCGATTTCGGTTGCTCCCATATATGCTTGCCTTGCTCGGGCTGGAGTAAGGTAACAACCCCAAAACCACTGACATGCATGGTCTGCGACAGCGTATGGGGGGTTTCCTGGTTGTTTACCACACGCCAGCGCATCTGACGATTTTTCGCCCAGTTCATATACATGGCGGTGATTTTCTCAAACCATTGACGCATGGTTTTCGGTTCGCCGTCCATACCGGCTTCTACCTGCAATAATACGTCCTGCGGTGAATCGTTGAAAAAATCATCCTGGGCCAGTCGCAGCAGCCACAAACTTTGCGCCAAGCGCTGCACCACCGACAACGGCAGGTGATCCTTACGCTGCTCCTTAAGATGGATAAGTCGTTCCAACAAACTGCCCGCTGAGCGCAATGCCGATTCCATCCTGTCCATGTTTTCAATACGACTCAGCACCCGGTAGCGGTTGGGGTTTTCCCAAAATGAAGCCGTATAGGTTTGTTTTAGCGCCATGCTTTTTTCCGCGACCCAATCGTTATCGCCGATGATCAATTGCATGGACTGATATTCCATCTGCAATAACGCCAGTTGTTGCAGTTGCCCCTGCGGATCAGCCACCAGTTGGGTCAGCCGACCATGCGGCCCGCCATGGCCGGCCAAGGACGGCACGCCGACGGCCTGAGCGACTCCCGCGTCGGGATCAATAAATTCCACCTTTAGCTCATGGTCACCGGCACGAATAAACAGAAACTGATCGCCTGCGGGGAAATCATGCTGAACGATGGTTAAGGCCAGCGGCGCCAGTAAAAATCGCTCGATAGCTCTTTTTAGAGGCCGGGCACCGAGATCCTGGGTGAAGCCCTTATCCAGCAAAAAATCCACTGCTGATTCCTCCCACTCCATGGCCCATTCCCGGTTACGCAATCCCTTGCGCTGCATGACGTCATTGAGTTCCTTATGCAGGATTTCACGCATGGTATTGCGGTTCAACGGACGGAATACCACCACCCTGTCGAGCCTGTTGACAAACTCCCTGCGAAACGTTTCGTTAATGGATTTTTCCACATGGACGATGGAAAAACGGGTTTGTTCACTGTGCGTCGTAAAGCCGATGCCGGCACCGGCCTGTACCGTCCCCCCCAGATTGGAGGTTAAAATAATAATGCTGTGACGAAAGTCCGCAGTATTGCCGAGTCGGTCGGACAATCGGCCGTCGTCAAAAACCTGTAAAAACAGGTCCCAAATATTCGCGTGGGCCTTTTCAAATTCATCAAGCAGCACCACGGAAAACGGTTGCCTGTTGATGCGGTTGACCAGGGATTGATTGCTGCTATGGGTCTCGGTTTCCATAAGCAACCGCCAGGCCGAATCGTGCTCCTTATATTCGCTCATGTCCAAGCGGATCATCCGGTCCGCTGAACCGAACAGAAATTCCGCCAGCGTTTTGGCGATCTCTGTCTTTCCGGTGCCCGTGGGACCGGCAAATAAAAACACACCCAGCGGCCGGCTTGGATCGGTCAAGCCCGCTTTAAACAGCGCCACCCGTTCAATCAAGCACTCCACCGCTTCCTGTTGCCCGATGACGCAGCTTTCGAATTTCGCCCGCAATGCATCGATATCCAACGTGACACGATCGTCCAAAATGGCTTTAGGTAATCGGGTCAATTGACAAAGACTGACAATCAATTGATCGACGGTCATCGGTAAGGATTGGTCTTTATCGGACAACACCCTCTTTAATGTCACATCAAGCAATTGCATTAAATTGCCCGGCTGCCCCTTACCAGAAAGATGATGTTTGGCCAATTGATGGGCTTCGTTCAATACCGGCTCGGTAATAATGTCGCTCTGCCATTCATGAGCATGGTGTTCAACCCATTGGCCGGCCATTTTTAAGGTTTCCTGGTCGCCAAGTGGTGTCAGCAGGAAGCTGCTTAACGCCGCGCTGATGACCCGCCGTTCCTGCAACAACTTCTGATAATTTTCCGGATGGGTCTCACCAATCACAATGATCTGGACGCGCTCAATAGCTGGAAGTATTAAATCCAACACCCCCTGGGGATGGGATTTATACACCCCGGCGTACAGCAACTCGTGAAAATTTGGGATATACCAAACGATTTTATTGACCGTGGCGAGGTTTTGCAGCAAAGACTTAACTTGACCCTCGATTTCACCGATGTATTTCTGGCCGGCGATCACGTCCACCGCCCGGGCTTCAAAAAAATGCCAACCACGTTGTTTTACCTGCCTGGCCAACAAGCGCACCAGGGCGGTTTTTCCTACCCCTGGCTCACCCACCAGCAACACCGATTGGGGTTGTGACAGCACCGTATCCATCTCGTTAAGCTTGGCAACGACGGCGGGGGTTTTTACCACGAAATGGCCATATTCTGCATTACTCCATAGACGACCGACGCTGTTCAGAAACGCCGCATCGGCTGGCAGGGGTTCCGCGGCACCAATCTCTTCCATGATTTGCTGCGCTTCCTCCTCGCTGAAATTGCTCAACATTCGTTTAATTTTACGAACCACATGTTCTTTCGCCATGCCACCTTGCCTCCAGCGCCGGCCTCCCGGAAATTCGGGCTATTTTAGCAGGACGCGTGCCAATTCGCAGGTCCAGCCGGCACACCATCGCCCCGTGAACTTGGCATGGTCATTTCCGGCCGTCAACGACTGTTCGGCGGCGAAACAATACCAGCCGATGCCGTTCATTCAAGAAAACACACATTTAAGTGCGGTTTCGGGATTGCCGAACGCTTTGGTGAGCCCAGGCGTCATAGCCATAGGGCAATTCATGATTTCAAGCAAGCGGCCGATACCCAAACTGCTCCACCGTCAACCAAACCTTGGTTTTTTAAGAGAAAGACACGTGCAACCACAATTGCGTTTCCCATTAGCGCGGAAAGACTTCCGGCCGCTGCAAGGACACATCCTTGTGGTTGACGATGACCCGTCATTTCTAAAAATGATAGAATGGGTATTGCGTAACATGGGCCTACATGTGACAGGCTGCAGTCAACCGACCGCGGTTGAACACATGCTGCGCCAGACTCAGCCGGATATTCTGTTATTGGATGTCTGCATGACTGAACGCAACGGCTATGCTATTTGCCAGTCCATACGTATTCACGAACAATGGCGCAACCTGCCTGTGCTGTTCCTAAGCGGCGCCACTGATTCCCAACATCGTATCGAAGCTTTTCGCGCCGACGGTGACGATTTCATCAGCAAACCGGTGGTCCCCGAGGAACTGTATACGCGTCTGCGCGCCCGGATCGATCGGCAACGGCAACAGCGGTACTGGCAACATTACCTACTGGCCCTGCAACAGGAGCATTCCCAACTACTGGCCGTGCTCAATCAACTGCCGGTCGGCTCGTTGATACTGGACCCGGAGCATACTATTATTTTTGCCAGCGATAGTTGCCAGCAGTACTTGGGGAAACCGGTACAAAAAATTCTTCACCAACGATTTGATGATCTCCAGTTATTCAATAAAAATACCTACCAGGCGATTAACCACGACCTGCAATCACCGCGACACGAACATAACCCCATTGCGTGTACGATTGCCGCTAAAAGCGACGGCAAGACACGGCATTTCGACCTGCAGGTGCATGAAGGACCCGGCCCCAACCAACATATACTTTATTTTCATAATTTAACGCAAGTCCGAGATATTCAGCAGTCCCCACCGAAGGGATGCGTATGCTCAGCCGAAGCGACAATGTGATCAAACTTATCGCCGATATCAAGGAAATCGCCGCGTGCGGAAAGCCGGTTTTGATCGAGGGTGAAACGGGCGTCGGTAAGGAATGGGTTGCCCGCAGCATCCATGAAAGCAGCCGTCGTTCAGGTGAGTTTGCCGTTGTCCATTGCGGCGGCTTGAACGACTCACTATTGTCCAGCCAACTTTTCGGTCATCGCCGCGGCGCATTTAAAGATGCCTATACCGACCATCAGGGACTATTTGAACACACCCGTAACGGTACATTGTATTTGGATGGTATCGGCGAGCTGCCCGCCTGCATACAATCAGGACTGTTACGGGTTCTACAAGATAAAGAGATCATCCGAATCGGTGAAAATCTGCAACGTACAATCGATGTTCGTGTCATCGCCGCAACAGACGCCAATCTGCTTGAACAAGTGCAAGCCGGTCGGTTTCGAGCTGACTTATTTTATCGGTTGTCCGCTGCCCGGCTGCTTGTTCCACCGCTACGCCGGCGACGCAACGACATTCCATTGATGATCGAGCACTTTTTAAACACCCACCCCATGGCCAAAGCAAAAGGCATACATCAGGTCGACAGCCAATGCATGGAATTACTATGTTTGTATAACTGGCCGGGAAACGTAAGCCAACTGAAAAACACCATGGAATTCGCGATCTTTCGAAGCCGCGACGGCAGAATCCGGCAACATGATTTACCCGTTGAGATCGTTTCCAGCGAACTCCCAAGTGTTGCATCGTTCAGCGACAAGGACAATGCGCGAAGCCGGCTATTGCTGGCCCTGGAGTGGGCAAAAGGCAATCGAACCAAAGCGGCAAAAATACTTGGCATCGGACGGGCAACCTTGTATCGTCGCATGGCCGATTTAAACATCAACTAGTGTCGTGTCTCCTATAAAACGTGCATTGAGAAAGCCACTCACGGTGCGAGTGCAAGGCGCAGACCGCCGGGAATGGTGATCACCTTTTCCAAGGTCTGGAACGCAGCAATCGCACCTTGAGTGGCTTCCCGGAGGGCGAGATAGATTTTTTGTAACTATTCAGCCCTGCTGAGGCGCTATACATGAGCAACGGTTTTCTACCCAAGGCGGGTTACGCTATCGCTAACCCGCCCTACAAGGGCGCTGGCACCAAAACGGCTGAGTAGTTTCGATTTTTTAGGCAACCATCAAGTCTATCTCGTCTAAATGCGCGTTTTATGTGAGACACTACACTACACTAGACTAAACACCCCGGGTTAATGCTTAAAAACCCATTGTAGCAGGGCATCCTGCAACTGTTCGCCACGATAGGTGTTGGCTCGTCTATGGTTGTGCAGCATGACCACAACAAAACGCCTGCCGCTGCGACTCATCACATAACCGGCTATACTGCGTACATTGTCCAAGCTGCCTGTTTTGATGTGCATACGACCGGCCAAATTCGATGCTTGTAGCCGGTGACTCATGGTACCGTCGACGGCATTGATCGGCAGTGACGACATGAACTCAGCCATATACGGTTTGTGATAGGCCAACAACAGAATTTGTCCAAGTTGGCGAGCGCTGATCCGACTGGTTCGTGACAGCCCGGCCCCGTTATCCATGATCAAGGGCCCCTTAATACGATTTTCGACCAGCCATTGCCGGATTACCGCAATGCCTTTGGCGCGTGTACCGGGGGGTGACTTCACGTCGGCTCCCAAGGTCAGCAACAGCTGCCGGGTCATAACATTGTTACTGAATTTATTGATACCCCGGATCAGTTCGGTCAAAGATTGGGACTCGCCGCTGTGCAGCAGCGTTGCGTCGGCGGGCACCCGGCCGGTACGAACGTTACCTTTGAATCGCCCGCCTTGCTCGACCCAAAGCTTTCGAAACATGCCTTCAAGATAACTCGGCGCATCGGTCACCACCCTGTACATACCGCGTTCTGCGCAACTTTGCGCATAGCGACCGCTAAACCGCACTATCGCGCCGGTACCCTGGGGTATCACTTTAATATGAATTTTATTTTTCCAGTAGCCGCAACGTCCACGGGTCAAACTAAGCCTGTTATCGATATGCACCGTGGTGGGGTGGGGAAAAGCGGTCACATGCACCGTATTATTCGATCGGTCAGGCCTGAATCGAAACTGCATGGATTGGAAATTAACCAGCAAGGCTTTGGGGCTGACATTATAGCTACGCAACGGCCGGCTGTCGAATCCCCCTGGATCTTCCGGTTTAGGATCAAAATAACTTTCATCCAAGACCAGATCGCCTTGAATATCATGAACCCCCGTATTCAACACATCCCGTAAAAATTTCCAAAAGAATTCGGGAACCATGTAAGGATCGCCATAACCCTTGATATACAGGTTCCCCAGCAATGTGCCGTCCTGAATATCTCCCAATGAATAGACTTCGGTCTTCCAGCGGTAGGCCGGACCCAGTCGATCCAGGGCGGCCGCCGTCGTAACCAGCTTCATGACAGACGCCGGATTACGGGAAACCGCGTCCTGAACCGCCAACAGCGGCTTTCTGGCGTCGACGGCCTGCACAAACACACTCAATCCACGAGAGTTGAACCCCAGTCGGCGCATATCTTTGGCAATACCGGCAGGCATTTTGGTCACTGTTACGGCCGATACCGCGGGGCATAAGCCCCAAATCACGAGTACCGGCAGTAACGAATTGAGTGTAAGAAATTTTCTGATCGACATCATGTCACGTGCGCAAAACCCTTATGCTATGCCTTAGGCGGCACCGTGACAATAGCTTGTGTAGTTTCTCACATAAAACGCGCATTTAGACGAGATAGACTTGATACTTGATGGTTACCTAAAAAAATCTATCTCGCCCGCCGGTAAGCCGCTCACGGTGCGATTGCTGCGCTCCAGACCTTGGAAAGGTGACCACCATTCCCGGCGGTCTGCGCCTTGCACTCGCACCGTCAGTGGCTTTCTCAATGCACGTTTTATAGGACACACGACACTTGCTTTGACGGATCAGTAATTTTCGTTAAGCACCATCCGGGTGATACGCCGGTGCGGATCGAAATCGGAATCCTTGGCGGAGACAATACCGGATATTTTGGCTTTTTTAAGAATACGACGTCCGTCTTTTACCGTTTTGAGCTGGAGTAAGGCCCTTTTGATTTGCCTTTTTAGCGTGTTATCCATTCCTCCCTTCACCGCCCATGGGATATTGCTAAACTGCTTGCCCACCGCCAAATATCGCATACCGCTGGTATCGATTTGTTTTTTGATGACCGGCTGTTTTAACGCTATATCGCCGGTGCCCGCTGCGGCCGCGTCCCATAACCCGTGATAAGTTGCCACCACCGCGGTGGGAGGATTAACTTCAAATCGCTCTTCATAATCGCCTTTTCTAAGACCGGCTTCACGCAATAAATAAGTGGCATAAATATAACTGATCATGGCCTGTTGACTGCCGCCGAATAATATTCGCTTTCCCTGCAGATCACGAATTGTTTTCACCGGACTGTCTTTACGCACGACTATCGCCGCGGTCATGGTATGCCGGCCCTGCTCTTCGTTCATGGCGATCACCTGGTAGCCGCGCTCCTTGTGTGAACGGATATAGTGATACTGATTATAGTGAACAATATCAAACCGATTGCTCCTGAGTTTCTGCCAAAAATCTTCAAAATCAGTGCTTACTTCCAGACGAACGCGCCGCCCCAATTCTCTGGATAGATATTTTGCTAATGGTGTAAAACTGTCGTTTACAATGGCGGGATGAAATCGCGGAAAAATCCCCAAAATCAATGGATGGCCATTATCTATCTCTCTGTGTTCACTTCGCACCACCATGCCGACCGCAACTAAAAACACGCCAAACAGCAATAAGATATGCCATTTCATACGCTACCCCCCCCGCTCAAGCATTACACACAACCACTAAGATTTAACCTTGGGATTTAACCTTGGGATTTAACCTTGAATCCCTATCCGATGCGCCTGCTCTTTATCATTAGGAATTTCCGAAATTTACGGCTTGCCGGACCGAGGCTAGTTTGAGCAGATACGCTACATATCAATAATTTAATAGGCTTTTATTATGCCACGCAATACAATCAGCATTGAGAGTGCTATTAGAAATCATTGTCAAGTTAGTTCTGAATATAATAAATTAAACGACGAATTATTGCTATCGCCGGTCACGAATTGGTACGAATCGACACTTTTTTGGGCATAAGTAATCGTAAATATGAATTGCCGGCACTTTAATATCACCAGTATAAAATTAACAAAAACAAGCAATAGCCGAATTCAAGCAACACGAGATCAGCCTAACCCTCGAAAAAAGCCAGTCTGCCGTCTTTAGGCATGCCGTTTTCGACATGACGGATGCATTTACGAAACGGATTCCCCGGAAGCTTGTTTATCCGCATGGTAGGATGAGCGTACCATGGGTCCGCTAGCCACCCGGGTAAAACCCAACTGCCTGGCTTTTTCACCCAACTCATTAAACTCTTCCGGCGTAACAAAACGCTCAACCGGCAAGTGATGCAAAGTGGGTTGCAGGTATTGCCCCAAGGTCAGCATTTCGCATTGATGGTCACGCAAATCCTTCAGCACTTGCATGACTTCCTCGATGGTTTCGCCCAGACCCAACATCAATCCGGATTTGGTCGGCACAAGCGGATGGCGGGCCTTAAATGATTCGATAAGCCGCAATGACCATTGATAGTCGGCGCCCGGGCGTACGGCTTTGTAAAGACGTGGCACGGTTTCCAGGTTATGGTTAAATACATCCGGCGGTGCTTGCTGCATGATATCCAGCGCACGGTCCATGCGACCGCGAAAATCCGGCACCAAAATCTCCACCCGCGTTTGCGCGCAATGTTCGCGAATGGCCTGGATACAGGCGACAAAATGGCCGGCGCCACCATCGCGTAAATCATCACGATCCACGGAGGTCACCACGACATAACGCAGTTGCATAGCGGCAATCGTACGCGCCAGTGATTGGGGTTCATGTTCGTCCAAGGGCGCCGGCCGGCCATGGGCTACGTCACAAAACGGGCATCGCCGAGTACAGACATCACCCATAATCATAAAGGTTGCCGTACCATGACCAAAACATTCGCCGAGGTTAGGTCAGGATGCTTCTTCGCACACGGTATGCAAATGGTTATGCCGCAGCACTGCTTTTAAACGGCTTACTTGGGGACTACTCGGCGCTTTGGCGCGTATCCATTTCGGCTTGCGCAACGGTGTTACCGTCGGTTTGACCTTGATGGGTATTCGAGCGGTTTTTTCCGCCCCACGTTCTTTTTTACTCATGCTGCAAGTCTAGCATAAGGCCTGTTTTCCTGCTCAAACCGACGTCGAATTTCATGGCAATGACTCACGCAGCGGTGGTCTCCACGGCTGGTGTTCATGTATGCCACAGGCCAGGCCCAAAACGGCCAGCAATCGGCGGCTTAACGCATCGCTGACCTCACCCAGCGTTGGTGATCGGGCAAACGCACAAAGTTGCGTAGTCCGCAAACCGGCATAACCGCATGGGTTGATGGCATTAAAAGGTCCCAGGTCCATGCACACGTTAATACTCAACCCGTGGTAGCTACACCCTTTCTTAACCCGAAGGCCCAAGGCCGCAATTTTTTCTTCCTCCACGTAAACACCCGGCGCGCCGTCACGCCGGTGGGCACGTATGCCCCACCGGGCCAGCAGCATGATAATACTTTCTTCAAGTGCGTGGACAAAAGACTTAATACCGATACCCAAGCGCTTTAAATCGAACAAGGTATACATAACCAATTGTCCGGGACCGTGATAGGTTATCTGGCCACCGCGATCGCTATGCACAACCTCGATATCGTTATCTTCCAACAAGTGCTCCATCTTGCCGGCCAGTCCCAGGGTATATACGGGATCATGTTCCACAATCCAGATTTCGTCGCAGCTATCGGCAGTACGCTGCGCGGTATATTCGCGCATGGCTTGCCAAACCGGCAGGTAGGCACGCCGACCCCAATGACGCACAATAACAGACGGCGGTAAAACAATGGTTGACGAATGCCCGAGCCCGTTCACAGTGCGAACAATACTTGCTCGCAAGCGGTGATGGCGCGGTAGATGGCGTCCAATTGCGCTTTGCTCACCGCGCGCACACGTAATGTTACCGACACGTAGTTACCGGCGCGACTGGGTTTAACCTGCATACGGGTTTCATCAAAACACGGATCGTGTTCGCGTACAATGCCCGCCAGCAATTCCACCAGCCCAGCGTTGGTGCGACCCATGGCTTTAATGGGAAAATCACAAGGAAAGGTTAATAATGTTTCTTGGTCTGACATCGCTTTACCGTAATGTTTGCTTGTAGTTCTGCAGTAGCTGGTAAGCCCGGCGCCATAGCGGCCCTGGTTTGCCGTCCCCGACACGGCGCCCGTCCAGCTCGGTAACCGCTTGAACCTCGCGCAATGAACTGCTGATCCAAACTTCCTTGGCCCGCGTCAGTTGTTCGGCGCTGATCGGGCGTTCCTCACACGGTAATCCGGCCGCCGTCAACAGTTCCAGCAACAGCTCACGGGTAATGCCGGGCAACAAAAACTGACTCTTCGGCGGGGTCGCCACTACCGCTTGATCGTCAACCACAAATACATTGCTGGAGGAACCCTCGGTCAGCACACCGTCACGTACCAACAGGCATTCCGCCGCTCCCTTGTTCAGGGCCTCCTGACGCATCAACACGTTGGCCAACAATGAAATGGACTTGATATGACAATAGCGCCAGCGAATATCCTCGCCGGTCACGGCACGAATACCTTCACTCATGACGGTGGCCTCGATAACCGGTAAGGGCTTGGCCATCACCAGTACCGTGGGCCGGCAATGCTCCGGAAACGTATGGTCGCGCGGTGCCACGCCACGGGTAACTTCCAAATAAACGCTGACGTCGCCGCCACCGTTTTTTTCGATTACCCGGGCAATAATGTCCGACCACGCATCCATGCTGTAAGGATTGTCCATTCGAACGGCGGTCAAGCTGTTGTGCAGTCGCTGCAGATGTTCCTGCAAGCGTAACGCGTTGCCGCCATGGCACGGTATCAATTCGTAAACGCCGTCACCAAAAATAAACCCTCGATCCAATACCGATACCACCGCCTTTTCAAGGGGACCGTATTCGCCGTTGAGAAACACGATTGACATTAATTAAACCAAAGTTTTACTTCATCAACCGTTCGCCGCCACAGACCGCCGCGTTTGACGTCTTCCAAAGCGAAAATGCTTTTACTGACAATTTCATTGCCTTCCAGGGTCACTTTTAATTGACCGTATTCGGTACCCTTCTCCACCGGCGCAATGATGGGTTGGTTAAAGACCACTTCGGTATTGAGACTTTCATGCTTGCCACGGGCGATAGTGACGTACAAATCGTTTACCAGCCCAAGATCAATGGCATTTTTCTGGCCTTTCCAAACCCGCACCGATTGCAGGCTTTGGTTGGCTTTATAGAGCTTGTGTGTTTCAAAAAAACGAAATCCATAGTTCAGCAGGCTTTGACTTTCATCAATACGTGCACTTTTGGATTTGGCACCGAAGACGACGGCTATCAATCGCATGTCTTCGCGCTGGGCGGAGCTAACCAGGCAATAGCCCGCCGAATCCGTGTGGCCGGTTTTAATACCGTCAACCGCTTCATCACGCCATAACAAACGATTGCGATTGTATTGTTTGATTTTATTGTAGGTAAACTCTTTTCTCGAATGCAGTTTATAAAATTCCGGAAATTCCCGGATGATATGCTTGCTGAGTATGGCCATATCCGATGCCGTAGTATAGTGATTTTTCACCGGCCAGCCGGTACTGTTGACATAATGGGTATTGCTCATGCCCAGGGCCTTGGCTTTGGCGTTCATCATGTTCACAAACACTTCTTCGCTGCCGGCCACATGCTCGGCCAATGCCACGGCGGCGTCGTTGCCGGACTGGATGATCAAGCCTTTTAATAAATCACCCACTTTCACCCGTTTATTGACTTCAATAAACATCTTTGAGCCACGTTGCTTCCAAGCCTTCTTGCTTACCAGCACCTGGTCATCCACACCGACATGGTTGCTTTTTATCTCGCCGAATACCAAGTACGCCGTCATCATTTTAGTGATACTGGCCGGCTCCACCCGCTCATCCGGATTGGCTGACGCCAAAATTTCACCGCTGTTGAAATCCTGCAATAGATAAGCGCTCGATTTGAGATTGGGAGGTTTGGGAACCGCGGCCGCGTCCAGGGGCTGAAGCAGCACCCATAGCAAGCAAAAAAACATTCCGGTATAGCGATTTGTTTTCCCAATCATAGAATCCTCATCCATTCGCGATCGTCAGTGACATATGCCGTTGCGGCCCCAGCCCGATTGCTCACACAAACGGCAAGCAGGCGACGTAAATTAAAACACCCGGGCCGAATACTGATTATTGTAACGTGTTCAGCACAAGATTACCCCACGGATCCTTGTGGCATCGCCATGGTGAACTGATATAGGCCGTCGCATGGTCATCTACCACCAGTAGCGGCCCGGCGTGACCCGATCCCAAGGTTTCACGTGTATAAACAGGAACATCGGCTGTTTCCTGATAAAGTTTGACCGTATACAACGGATCCGCGTTCCTACTGTCCATGCGGGGTAAATCAGGCTGCAAGGCATGGCCACGGGCGGACAGGCGCAGGTTGACACATTCCACCGGCAGATCCAACGCGTGGCCGTAGCGTTGCTTATGCATACCGTGAAACACCGAGCTGGCCTGAGCGGCGTTTTCCCAGGACACTTGGATACAATACGTTTGCCCCCGATAACGGCAGTCCACACTGCGTTTGACGATCAAGTCATTCGGGCTGACACCTTCCATGGCCAATTCATCAGCCGCCTGCTGATGCAACTGCCTGAAATGCTCCGCCATGAGGGCTTCATCCAGCGCCTGTAAGCTACTGCGGTAGGTACGGGACAACTGTCTTTCCCGCGGGGCAACCAACATGCCCAAAGCGGACAAAACGCCGGCATAATTGGGTATGAGCGCCTGTTTCATCCCCAACAACTCGGCAACCTGGCAAACATGCAGGGCGCCGGCGCCACCAAACGGCAGCAGCACAAAATCCCTGGGATCGTGGCCGCGGCGAACCGATATCACCCGCAATGCCTGTGCCATATGCTCATTGGCGATTCGAATGATCCCCAAAGCCATTTGCTCGGTGGACAAACCGGCCTGCTTCGCGAGCCGCCCGACTGCCTGCCTTGCCAACCCTGCCTGGATGGCCAAACTTCCCGCCAAACGGGTGTTTGCCGGTATCCGGCCCATCACCACATTGGCATCGGTGACGGTGGGCTCTACGCCGCCCTGGCCATAACAGGCTGGACCAGGCTGGGCTCCGGCGGACTGGGGACCCACCTGCAGCAATCCACCTGTATCCAAGCTGGCGATGGATCCACCGCCAGCACCAATAGTGTGCATATCCACCATGGGCACGGCCACGGGGTAACCGGCAATCGAGGATTCACTGGTCAACTGTATGTCCCCATCGACAAGGGCGACATCGGTGGATGTGCCGCCCATATCAAAGCTCATCAGCCGGTGTCCACCGGTGACGGCACCGATGAATTGACAAGCCGCCAGCCCACCGGCGGGACCGGATAACAACAAACGAACCGCTTGCGACCCGGCTTCGGTAGCGGCTATGGTGCCGCCGGAAGACTGCATCACTGACACACCGGCCGGTTTAACGGCCTGTTGCAGGCGATTTAGATAGCCTTGCACCAAGGGACCCACCCAGGCATTTAACCAGGTCGCCACACCGCGTTCGTATTCCCTATATTCGGGCAACACATACGATGAGCGGGACACAAATAGATGTTTGGGCAGGGCCTGCTCAATACGCCGCTCAAGGCGGTCGTCCATAAAAGAAAATAACAGATTGATGGCCACTGCCTGGGGCTTAAGCTGGTTAATCTGTTCAAGCAATTGTTCAATATCATTATCCGTTAGAGGCTCGACGATGCTGCCGTCAGCCGCCATTCGACCCCCGGTTTGCAGACAATAGGCCGGCGGTACGGGTGGCGATAGCGGTATGGGTTGCAGTTCATACAACTCCCGGCGCGTCTGCCGGCCGATGGTCAACACATCAGCCAGCCCCCGGTTGGTGATATACACGGTAACGACGCCTTTACTTTCAAGCACGGCATTGGTGGCTACCGTAGAGCCATGGACAATTTTTTGCTCCCGCAAATCCACGGCCATCTCTCGCAGGCCCTGTAATATCGCCTTTTCCGGCGCTTGCGGTGTTGACAACACTTTATGTACGGTAATCTTTTTACCGTCGTAATAAACAAAGTCGGTAAATGTACCGCCGGTATCAATGCCGATATACATATATTCAAGCCAATCGATGGATTTTCATCATTATAACGCAGTGATCCGCACGGCAAGCCGGAATGCCCGGCGATTTTCGCGCTTTCAAGGCGCGCCGGCATGAAGAGGATGAGGGTTATTGGCAAATCGAACTGACACCCGGTTATTTCCGGTGGCTGTCGTGGCTGCACTTGGTGATTATTCCCCTGCTGATCACAGCGCTAGGCATCGTATTGGGGTGGCGCCGCTATCGGCTGAACTGACTTGCAATAAGTTACCTAAAATTCGGGGTGAGTAAAACCCACCCCGTTATAAAAAGCTTATTGCATACGGGTTATCATGACCTTGGCAACAGGACCGGTCCAACGGTGAGCCTCGGTAAGCACGGATTGCGCCAAACCGTCATCCTTGCTGACCACACCGGCATGAACGCTGACAAAATCCACATCATCGCGCGCGGCGTCGTAACCCGCGCCTTCATCAGCCGGCCCCGGTATGCTACCGGCGGATTCGCTGTTGGCTTCGGTACCCGCGTCGTAGGCATGCGCCAGAACCGTGATACTTTCACCCACTTTTAAATCACCGACGGCCATCGCATTAATACCTGTAAATGCGTCATTGGTATTGGCCAACATACTGGCAACGCTGATTTTTATGGATTTGTCCATGTCACCCTGTACGGTAACCAAATCGCCGGTACCTGGATCAATCTTTTTTTCCGACATGGCGACGGCCACCACATCCGATTCAGCTTTTGCCTCCTGCAAAAAGTCCGCCGGGCTGCCGCTCTCGGCCAGCACTTCCAGTCCTGCACTGGCGGACTGCCCTAATTGCCAGGGACGATAGGCGCCACCATGCAGCACCACGGCTAAAGGCGTCAAGGGTTGATCATTGCTTAGATTCGTCACGGTGACTTGATACATGATTTGCAGTGGTTGGGTCGGTTCCGGCGTCGTGCCGTCATCATCGGAGCAACCGGCTGCCAGCAACAGTGCCAGCAAGGCGGCGCAAACGCTTACGATTGATCGCTTCATAACTGGCCTCCTACTTGACAGTCAACGTCAGTTTTGCCACCGGATTCTGCCAACGATGAATCGTGCTGTCTAAATCACTGGCGCCGCCGTCCGGATTGGTGTCACCCAACACACCACGATGTACATGCACCGTTTCGTTTTTTTCCGTTTCGGTCACACCGGTACCCAATTTGCCGCCGTCCATACCGGGTGCAACGGGAATACCGGGCATGTCCACGCAACCCATTTCGGTGTCCAATGTTTCGCTGTTCGCTTCGGTTCCCGCATCATAAGCATTCAGGAAATAGGTATACGTACCGGGTTTACTGGGAACGGCAATGCCATCGACACCCACGAATCCGTCATTGGTGGGTAGCACCATGCCGACCACGGAAATATAGTTGGCGGTAGGCATAACATTCAAAGGTTTCATCGCCGTCGCCCCGGGTTCGAGCGGGTGATCATTCAACGTCACCATAGCATTGCCATCGAGATCGGATACTAAACCGCCAAGCATGCCGCATTCAGCCATACTTTTCAGCGCTGAACTGGCTTTCGTACCCAATGTGTAAAGGTGGATATCATTGGCATGGGAAACCGCCAGTAACGGCGTAAAATAACTACCGTGTGTCAGATTGGTTATGGCAACATCCACGTCCGCCGCCTGCACGCCGGCTGCGATCAATGACATTGATGCACCGGCAAGAACATTTCGTAGTATTCGCATAGCTTAGCCCCACAATTTACGAGATTGGAAAGCTGCTATTGTAGGAGTCGGGCTTCACACAGTGTTCACGTAAAAGTCACGAATGTATCACGGGCCTAAACCCGATGGTTTGCGGTAGGAATTCGCCGACACCTGTCCCGGCTATGTCATAAACAGTCAACCCTGGCTTGCCCGGAGAAACCCTCGCCACGTAAAGTCATGACCTAACCGGGCCAGTGTCGTGTCTCCTATAAAACGCCCATGGTGCGCGATAGACTGGCGTTGGGTGCTGACGATTCTATCTTGCCCTACGTACGGCAAGCACGCACGCACGATTCACGTTGATTGGGTTTTCTCACAACGTATAGAAGCGTGCGGGGTGTTTAGGACACTTGAATACAAACCGTGCGCTCCATTCGAAACAGCCTTCGCCGAACATGCTTATATGGATGGCGCGAACTTCGGCCGTGGGACACTAGGCCGAATAGCGATCCACCAGGGGTTTAGGAATGTCCGCGGTTTTTTTCGCGGCGATCGCATAGTAATAAAGGGGTTCACCTTCAATGGACAAACGATGCCGGTAACGTTCCAGATGATAAATATCCAAATACTTGGAAAATATCAGCTCACGAACCATTTTTGAGAATCCGCTTTCGTCACTTTCGTTTAAAAAGGTTTCCTTGATATTAAAACCTATCCAACCTTCCGACTGAATGATATTAAATGCTTCGACAAAAGCGCGTGGTGGGATATCACCAAAGCCCAATGCGGCAACCGTCGTCAAACAATTCAATGACCAGGATTTAAACTCTTCAATTTCATTCTCTGATAAAGCACAGAAATCTGAAACATAATAAGCATCATAGAGATCCGGCCGGTCCCGCTGCGTTGCCATTTGTGCCTGCGCAATGATGTCGACGCCCACCATACGGGCCACCCCGTACTTTTTTAACGCTTCAGCCATCAAGCCGTTACCGGCACCAAGATCCAATACGCGAAGTTCGGTAAAATACTCGTTGGATTGATCGATGGCGGATTTCAAAATAGCGGCAACTTTAACCGGTGAAATACATTTAAGACGATCATAAAAGATCTGTTCGTACAAACCGGGAACTTCATAAATCTTATCGTAATCGTGAAAACGCATTTTACGTTTTTCACCATTTTCGTCCAAAACATAAAAAAACACTTCATCTTGGCCCAGTTCTTGAGCGTCCATTCGCGGAAATTGAATGCGATGTCGTATGCTCTGCATGGTATTCCTCACGTTTTTCAAGCAATTATCAAGAAAATGCCGTATTTTCTTTATGCTAATATCGTATTTAACGGCACAGTATAACGCGAATTATATATTAATGAAAGGTAACTACTCAGCCGTTTTGGTGCCAGCGGCCCTTGTAGGGCGGGTTAGCGATAGCGTAACCCGCCTTGGGTAGAAAACCGTTGCTCATGTATAGCGCCACAGCAGGGCTGAATAGTTACAATGAAAGAAAGCGAGAATTTGATCAAACACACCGTGACGGTTATTGCCATTGATTTAAGCCAACAGGCCGCGGAAGGGCCGTTGGAAATTCGGATGGGTCAATTATTCAACTAAAAAACCAGCCGGAAGCGACCATGATACGCCGCGACTTCATTGCAAGTGTTTTCGGATAAGTGCGACATCGTTATCATAGCCATAAAAAAACGGGGTCAAAGACCCCGTTTAGTGCGGTTACAACTCCATAGAATTTATTATTTTACTGGAGAAGCCTTTTCAATTTTTAACCTGGCCGGTCGTGTTTAGCTGGAAAAGCCTTTACGCATACCGATAGCAATCACACCTTCCACGTCGCTGGTGGAGCGATAACCGATCCAAGCGCTGGTGCTCTTGGACAGTTTATGCCACAAAGCCAAGGCGATATAGGTAACATCGTTAAAATTATTGCCGTCAACGGTGTTCTGACCAAATTGCACGACAACGGAGGATTTACCCATTTTGTAGGTAAAACCCAGGAACAGGATGGTCTCATCCCCTTCCTTACCATCGTCAGTTGCAGCGGCGATATTTTCGTTGGTGATCATTTCATACTGCAGGCGTACATTGATCGGACCCGTGGTGTATGCGCCACCGACTTTAACAGCGGAATAATTCTGGCCATTGCCGTCATGATCATCCCGGTCAATTGTCGCAACAAATGCATTAATGGGACCATTAGCATATTCGACTGCCAAGGCGTACTGGCCGGCGGCTTCCCCGTTAGTGCCGCCTTCATCCAAGCGATAGTTTAATTTAACCTGCACACCACTCATTTTCGGTGAATTCCAACCGATGGTTTTATCCAGGAATCCGGAATGACCGTACGCGCCATTACTCATACCACCGTTACCACGAGCTTCCATGGCGGTCGTGACGAGTTTGTCATATTTAACACCACCGGTATATTTATACGGCGATTTTAACCGTCCCATCATGACGGTACCAAAACCGCCTTTTAATCCCACCATGGAATCACGTGGAGCCAGAACAAGGGTACCCTTACCAACGTTGTCGGTGGTATCCGTTCGATACTCAAACTTCGCGATGCCTTTTAAGCCATTACCCAAATCTTCAGAAGCTTTGACACCGATTCGACCGCGTGCATCGTCTTCTTCACTGACGGAATCTTGTCCCGCGGTAATAGCCGTTCCTTTGTTATCACCGGTACCGGCCCGTGAAAAAATTTGATCGGCTGTGGCATCAGGGGCATCGTCCGAACCACTGACCAATTCAGATTGCGCCGCACCATAAACTTTAACATCTGCGTGAGCAGCAAATGGCAATGCAAAACCGGCCACCACAGCTGCGAAAACGATCTTTTTATTCATTGCGTTCTCTCCCTTAGAAAAAGATGAACTTAGAAAAAGATGAAGTATTCTTTAAAAGAGGATTAAAAAATTACCCTAAGCCGCACTATAATGCAACAGAATTTTACTTAAATGCAACAAGTATGTTTTTTCATACAAAACTGTAACATTTTTACAACATTCTATCCGGATAACGGCCAATTGCCAGCCTGGCTTTAGGTTTTACCCTAAGCATAGTTGTCATTATGTAACAATGTGTAACATTGCAATCGACCTTAAACGCGTTTGCGTCAAAAATACTACATGTTGTGATAGGGGTATAAAACCGCACGATTAGTAAAATAATAGCGACGGATGCGGAAGGCAGGAGTAAAGCGGGAGTAAAGATTGTTATGTAATCGTTTACCATATAATTGGATTGTTTCCCCTGCCCTTGCTCGTCGATCAATTGGTGACAGGGGAAACAACAAAGGTGGTTACTGCATCATCGCGGTTAGCTTTGCTTTATCCGCATCAGTGGGTTTGTGGTTTAGATTTAAGATAATCTTAGCCAGGTCTTTTTCATTCGCGGAAGCGGATTTGTCATCGATAATAGCCTGCAACTTGGATTTATCAGCCGGCGCCGCATGATGCTCAAGATGAATCATGGACTGAGCTAGTACTTTTTCAAATGCCGAACCTTTGTCAGCTACGGTTTTTAAGGTTTTCTTTTCCATATCACCGGGATAGTGATTAAGGCTGGACATAATTTTAGCCATGGTTTTGATATTATCATTGCCACCGGCAATGGCAGTAAACGAAAAACACAGTGCTAACAGAAACAGGGTTATCGGAACGGTTTTCATAAACCTTCTCCTCATTTATTTTGGATACGGACCAGGACAGGAAACGCAGCGTTTGGATTAAACGCCACCTGTTATGACTATGGAAAACGCGCGGGGTTTCACAAAAACAAAAAAACCGGCCTCACGTTGTGAACTTGAGCCGGTTTTTGCATGATCGGTTCGCTTAGCGTTTTGAGAACTGGGGACGTTTGCGCGCTTTATGCAGGCCGACTTTCTTACGCTCCACCTCACGTGCATCGCGGGTCAGGAATCCCGCCTGACGCAGGGATTTACGCAAGGTTTCATCATAGGACAACAACGCCCTGGCAATACCATGGCGAATAGCACCGGCCTGGCCTGTGTTGCCGCCGCCGATGACATTAACATTGATATCAAATGTAGCGGTGTGATTGGTGGTTTCCAGTGGTTGGCGCACAACCATTCGGGAGGTTTCACGCCCGAAATACGTTTCCAGATTGCGTTTGTTAATGGTTATCTCGCCTTGCCCGGGCTTAAGATATACCCTCGCCTTGGAACTCTTACGACGACCCGTACCGTAATAAATATTTTCAGCCATGCTTGATCCTTAAATTTCCAATAGTTGCGGCTTTTGCGCCTGATGGTGATGTTCAGCGCCGGCGTAAACTTTAAGCTTGCGAAACATCGCCCTGCCCAGGGGATTTTTCGGCAACATGCCTTTCACCGCTTTTTCGATAATCCGCTCCGGATGGGAATCCCGCAGCTTATCAAAGGAAATGGATTTAATGCCACCTGGATAACCGGTGTGATGATAATAATGCTTGTCCGTGGTTTTATTACCGGTCACTTTGACTTTACCGGCATTGATGATCACGATGTAGTCGCCTACGTCGATATGGGGGGTATATTCCGGTTTATGCTTACCGCGCAGGCGTCGTGCGACCTCGGTGGCCAGCCTGCCCAAGGTTTTACCGTCGGCATCGATAAGCCACCAATATTGCGGAACAGTCCCCGGTTTGGCACTGTAGGTCTTCATCGTATCTCCAGTAGATGTTAGCGCTCGAAAACGCGCTATATTAGCGAAATAGTCCACATAAAACAAGCAGTCGAGCCTATCCCTGTTGCTGGCCGGCCCTGTCCAGCCGCCGATAGGAAATAGCCTCCGCCAGATGGGATGTTTGAATGGACGACTCATCGGCCAGATCGGCCACGGTTCGGCTGACTTTAATAATACGATGATAGGCGCGCGCCGACAGCTTTAATTTCTCCATGGCCCGCTCCAGCAATTCATAGCCGGCGTTATCCAGTTGACAGTGGCGCGTTAATTCCTGCTGATTCATACGGCTATTTGCCTTGCCGCAACGTTCAAGCTGCCATTGACGTGCGCTCTCTACCCGCAAACGAACCTGCTTGCTTTTTTCACCGGTTTCAATGCCGTCCTTGGTCGACAACCTCAAGTGTTCCTTGGGAACCGGGCTGACCTCGATATGGATATCAAAACGATCCAGCAAAGGCCCTGAAATTTTATGGCGATAGCGCCGGGTCTGCTCTTCCGTGCAACGGCAACGACCGTCAGGGTCCCCAAGATAACCGCAGGGACACGGATTCATCGCCGCAACCAGCTGAAACTGCGCGGGAAATTCCGCCTGGCGGGCAGCCCGGGAGATGATGATCCGGCCGGACTCCAGGGGTTCCCGCAAAACCTCCAAGACCTTGCGGTCGAACTCTGGCAATTCATCCAAAAACAACACGCCTTGATGCGCAAGAGAAATTTCACCGGGCTTGGGGTTACTGCCACCGCCCACCAATGCCACACCGGAGGCTGTATGATGCGGTGCTCTAAACGGCCTTTGACGCCACAGAACTGGATCAAATCCCGTTTCGCTGATGGATTGCATGGCGGCACTTTGCAGTGCCTCTTGTTCGCTCATGGCGGGAAGAATGCCCGGCATCCTGCTGGCCAACATAGTCTTACCTGTACCGGGTGGCCCGACCATGAGTAAATTGTGGCCACCGGCCGCGGCCACTTCCAATGCCCGCTTGGCGTGGGGTTGGCCACGGATATCACTCAGGTCCATGGTCATTGCGGCCTCGCCGGCAGGCTCCGCGGCGGTATAGGCTGAAATCAGACTAATATGATTAAGGTGTCCGGTAACATCCAGCAGATGTCGCGCCGGCAGTAAACAGACGTTTTTAACCAATGCGGCTTCGGCAATGTTGTGCGTGGGTAGCAACAGGGTGCGCCGGTTTTGCCGGCATTGCATACACGCGGGAAGTATGCCCCTCACCTTGCGTATGTCCCCGCTTAAGGCCAATTCGCCGATAAATTCATACTCGTGAAGGTCACTGTTGGAAATCTGGCCCGATGCCGCCAGTATGCCGATGGCAATGGCAAGGTCAAACCGGCCGCCTTCTTTGGGCAGATCCGCGGGGGCCAGATTGATGGTAATGCGCCGCCTGGGAAACTCGAGGTTGGATTGAATGATAGCGCCGCGAACCCGGTCTTTACTTTCCTTAACCGCCGCTTCCGGCAGGCCGACCATGGACAAGCCGGGTAAACCCTGACTAAGATGGACCTCTACGCTGACCAAGGGCGACTGCATACCGACTTGGGCGCGGCTGTAAACCATGGCAAAATTTAATCGACTAGGATGTGTCATCGCAACCGTCACACCATTCCCTATCTTTGCAACGCCTAAACGACCTGATGGCACCTAGCGCAGGCAAAACATACGACACATACTCGTAAGTCGTCTTCCGTAAGGCAGGTTTAGTGGTTGTTAAAGGATGCTACGCATCAGGGGCCTGGTTTTTTTCTATTTTCAGTACTTTTTCAAGCGCGCCCACCTGCTGCTCCAGTAGCTGTAATTTTTCTCGGGTTCGGGCCAGCACTTCGCTTTGCACATCAAACTCCTCACGGGTAACAAGGTCGAGTTTGGCAAATGCCCCTTGCAACACCATTTTCATATTCTTTTCCACATCCTGGCGTACATCCCCCAATCCACTGGGTAGGACACCGCGCAGGCGCTGCATGATTTCATCGAGTAAGTGTGGATTTGCCGACATTGGATACTCCTTGAGATGTTTGTATCCTATGGTGCTGAATCCTCGGCAAAATGGCAAGCACGTATGCGCCAAAAACGAGCAACCCCTTGCCATGCTCATCATTTAGTGAGTTACACCCCATCATATGTACTATCATGGTGCATTCAACCCTCAACAAGCACCATTATTGCGCACGCAATCCCTTATCGCCTGGAGTGAAATCAGCTAAGAGATTGTATTTATTGCGTTCAATAAGACATGGCACAAGCCCTGCAATAACGCGGGTGATGGAAATTTACGCATCACAATTGATGTTGGAGTCTGGCTATGAAACTGGTAACTGCAATTATTAAACCTTTTAAATTGGACGACGTGCGTGAAGCACTATCCGCCATTGGCGTTCAAGGCATGACCGTCACCGAGGTCAAAGGATTTGGCCGGCAGAAAGGCCACACCGAGCTTTACCGTGGAGCGGAGTATGTGGTGGATTTTCTACCAAAAGTTAAATTGGAACTTGCCATTGACGGCGACTTACTGGACCAGGCCATCGAAGCAATCAAGACCGCTTCGGGAACCGGTAAGATCGGAGATGGTAAGATTTTTGTTTTTGATCTTGAACAGGCGATTCGCATTCGAACCGGAGAGACTGGTAAAGAAGCGCTATAGCCCTGTTGGAGGAATGCGTCAATGACTAATGTGAGTAGAAGAGGCTGGTTAGTTCCGATAACAGTGTTATTGCTTTTGGTGCCCGCGATCGGATTGGCGGACGACAAACTGGACAATGGTAATACTGCATGGATGCTGACCGCTACGGCCTTGGTATTATTTATGACCATTCCCGGACTGGCACTGTTTTATGCCGGTATGGTACGTTCAAAAAACGTTCTATCCGTACTGATGCAATGTTTTGCCATAACCGGTTTAATGTCGATTATTTGGTATGCGTGGGGTTACAGCCTGGCATTTGATCAAACAGGCATGATAAAAGACACGACCAATGTTAATTCTTTTATTGGTACCTTTGGCAAAATGTTTTTGTCCGATTTGACCAAATCCAGTATTTATCCCGAACAGAGCATCCCTGAATCGGTTTGGATTACCTTCCAAATGACCTTTTTTATCATTACGCCGGCGCTGATTGTAGGTGCATTCGCCGAACGCATGAAATTCTCGGCCATGTTGTTGTTTATGGCGCTGTGGGGAACCCTGGTATATTTGCCGATTTGCCATATGACTTGGGGCGGCGACGGTGGTTTTTTCTGGGATATGGGTGTATTGGATTTTGCCGGCGGTACCGTTGTCCATATCAACGCCGGCATCGCTGGTCTGGTGGCGGCTATCATGTTGGGCAAACGCAAAGGTTTTCCTACCAGCGCCATGCCACCGAACAACTTGAATTTTACCGTCATCGGCGCCTCCATGCTATGGGTCGGCTGGTTTGGTTTTAACGCAGGCAGCGCGGTGGCCGCTGATGGCAGCGCCGGTATGGCTATGCTGGTTACCCAAATCGCCACGGCTGCAGCCGCCTTGGCCTGGATGTTCAGTGAATGGTCCAGTCACGGCAAACCCAGCGTGCTGGGAATCGCCTCCGGCGCGGTGGCCGGACTGGTGGCCGTTACCCCGGCTTCCGGCTCGGTGGCACCGTTCGGTGCTTTTGTGATTGGCATTGCCGCCGGGGTTGGCTGTTTCTTTGCGTCCACCACCATCAAAAGGGCTATCGGCTATGACGACTCCCTGGATGTTTTCGGTGTGCATGCTGTCGGCGGCATCATCGGAGCGCTATTAACAGGTATATTCGGCGTACCCGGCGTCGGCGGTTTTGCCAAAACCGATAACTCCGCCGGAGCCCAATTCCTTATTCAATTTGAAGCCGTGCTTTTCACGGTGATTTACTGCACGATTATCAGCGTTGTGCTTTTGTATGTTATCAACAAATTCATAGGACTTCGGGTTAGCGACGAGCAGGAAACCGAAGGTCTGGATTTGGCGCTGCATGACGAGCGCGGCTATATAATTTAATATCGATTGTGTTTCTCCTAAGTGTAACGGGTGCGTGATGCACCCGTTTTTTTCCGATCGCAAAAACACCAGCCCTACAATGCCTGGTGGCTACCGTCGCAATACGGCGCCCCCTTGGTGCGCTTGCAGCCGCAAAAGGCCTTGGTTTCCTTGGTGGTAATGGTGAACTTTACCGGTGAAAATTCACTGCCTTGATGAGAACCGTCGCAAAACGGCTGGTTCTTTGATCGCCCGCAGGCACACCAATAGTAGTCGCCCGCTTCGATGTCCAACAAATAGGGTGATTTTTGCGCAATCGTCGGTTCTGCCATATCCTTCTCCCCGGGTTTTAAGAATCCTATGTTAGATACCACCGGAATGGGGAGTCAAGCCACTGAGCGATTTACATATACGCCAACTACAGGTCGGTGAACTGGCAGCCTTCGATTTCACTATTCGAGCCGGTGAAATCGTCTGTTTATCCGGGCCTTCCGGCTGCGGCAAAAGCCGGTTGCTTAGAGCCATGGCGGATTTAGACCCTCACCATGGCGAGGTGTGTTTGGGCGAAATTTGCGCCCATGATGTCAGCGCACCACATTGGCGAAAAATGCTGGGCTTATTACCGTCGGAAAGTGCCTGGTGGTATGACACCGTCGCGGAACACTTTACCGACCGCCATTTCAATCTGCAACCGCTGCATTTGCCCGTGCAAGCCATGCAATGGGACATTGCGCGACTGTCCACCGGCGAAAAACAGCGTTTGGCCGTTGCCCGCTTGCTTTCAGTGCACCCCAAAGCCCTGCTGCTGGATGAACCGAGCGCCAACCTGGATCACCACAATGTCGCGGCTGTGGAACAAGTCATTCGTGATTACCGGCAGTCTTTTCATTGCCCGGTGCTGTGGGTCAGCCACGACGGGGAGCAGATCCGTCGCCTGGCGGACCGCGTTGTACGAATTCAAAATGGTCAGTTTGCGGAACAGTCTGCATGATTATCAGCCTCAGCTACACGGATCTTTTTATTGCGGCAACACCGCTACTGATTGTCGCCTTACTGGCGTGGCGGATGCGGCTGGGTTTCAGCGGCGCATTACTGTTTGCCGGATTACGCACAGCGGTGCAGTTATTTCTGGTGGGATTTGTATTGGATATGATTTTTAATGCCGGGCACTGGCTGTGGGTCATGCTGATTACCTTTGTCATGATTGCGGTTGCCGGTTTTGAAGTGCGCGCCCGCCAACAAAATAAACTGCAGGGCTTTTGGAGCTACGCCGTCGGCACCGTGGCGATGTTCAGTACCGCGTTTCCGGTATGCGTACTGACCTTATTGATCATCGTACAACCGGACCCCTGGTACCTGCCTCAATATATGGTGCCTTTGACGGGTATGTTATTGGGCAATACCATGACCAGTATAGCCATCGGCATTAACCAACTTACCCAAAACGCCCGCAAACAAGCGGCCGTTATCGAAGCCCGACTCATGCTCGGACAGGACATGCATCAGGCCAGCGCGGATATCCTGCGCACCAGTGTTCACAGCGCCATGATACCCATCATCAACGCCATGGCCGCTGCCGGTATTATCAGTTTGCCGGGCATGATGACCGGCCAGGTATTGGCGGGCGCCTCGCCGGTTGACGCGGTCAAATACCAAATCCTGATTATGTTTCTGATCGCCGGAACCACGGGGTTTGCCACGGTGCTGGCATTGAGCATGGTAAAAAAGCGCCTGTTTGATTCCCGCCACCGGCTGCGCCTGGATCGGTTGCAAATGCATAAATCGTTGTAACGATGCCTTACAGGTAAAAGGGACATGCTGCCGTGGAGGCATGAATCACCGGTATGCAAGCGACTACGCTTGGTTTATTATTTCAGCTAAACCACGGCGTTCCGGAACAAGCTATGCTGAAGCGTATCGACAACGAACTTTTGGACGAACTGGCCGATAAAGCCAGGCACAACCCCAGGCGACGATTGAACCTGAATTTCCACCAAAGCCTGGATGAACCGGTACAGCGTTTGTTCAACGCCATGGAACCCGATAGCTACGTTCGACCGCACCGTCACGCGGAAGCGGGTAAATGGGAGTTTTTTCTGGTTATACGCGGCACCATTCACGCTCTGATATTTACCGAATCCGGCGCCATTAAAGAGCGCTTGGTATTGTCCGCACAGGGTCCCACGCTTGGCCTGGAAATTCCCGATGGCCATTGGCACACGCTGCTGTCAATGGAATCAAATTCCCTTGTGTTTGAAGTAAAACCGGGTCCCTATCAAAAAATCAGCGATAAAGATTTCGCGCCGTGGGCGCCTTCGGAAAACGACGAACAGGTATCGGTTTTTTTACAATGGTTGAAGTACGGTGAACTGGCCAGCTTACCACCGGCCTGGTAACGGTCAGCATTCAACCGGCTAAAACATCCATCCCGATCCGGCGCATGGCACTATTGAGTTGCTCCTCGACCTCCCGCTTATATTTCAAAAAGTGAATGGTCTGCAACTTGCCAATATTGTCCGCACCCAGTATCGCCGGAGAGATATCCAGGTCGGTAATATATTGAGGATATTTGGTCTTGCGGGATCGGTGTTCCTGAATATATTTTGCCACCTGCTCAAAGACCAATTCGCCGTACTGCGTGGATGAAAATTCAGTATCCTCACAGTAGATAGTAAATACAGGAATATTATTAATTTTCTCCGCTAAAACCTGCACATTGAAATACGGCACCTCGGTGACATCGGCCACTGGCGGGTGTTCCAGAGCAACTTTGTAACGGGTTTCTTTTTTGTAGATCCGATAAAATTCCACGTGACTGAATAGCCCCTGACTGCTGGGCCCATGAGCCAAATAGTGACTGCGTCGGTACAGTGCATTGAAGAAAAAGCTGATCTGTTTCAATAATGCTTCTTTCTGGTAAAAATGGGTTGCCTGATAAAATAGTGAACCCCGTTCATCGAGAACATATATTTCCACAATCCGGTCACCGGTGGTGGCGTAATACAACTGTACCACGCCTTTTTTATTGGTTGGCAGCAACACCGGCAACACGCTGTCGATCAACGCATAGTCGTCGACAACATGCTGGGTAAATAGCTCCCTGGAGGCACCAAGATGCGTCATCAAAGCCTGCATGGACGATATATGATCGCAACACGGCGCATCGTTTGTCATATGTAAAACATAATAGCCCTGCTCCGCGGCAACGATATAGTTGGTCGGTATACCTTCGCTTGCATGGAAAAAGCAGGCAATCACCGATTGAAACAATTCCTCCAGGCGTTTGACGATGATCGAACCGTAGCCGGTATTGTAACTGTGGGCCGATGGCGACGGCGGTGCCACATAATCAATTTGGCGGCCCCAACGCAGGTATTCCAACAGGCATTCCATCAAGCCGTCCACGCCCAGAAAACGAAACGCATACATTTCACGCCAACTGGTTACGATAATCATGTCAATGCTGCGCACCAAGGTTTCCTTTTGGCCACCGTAACACAGCGGATCGGTTTTACTACTGATCAAATACTTACCCTGGAAGCTCAGCTTTTGCATCGGCTCGACCCCCAGGTTTACAAATAACGAAGCCGCCGTGACGATCGGCGAGGTCGCGTAGGCGGCAAATGTCGTTTTTTGAATAAGCCGCCAGGGTAAATGGTGTCGAAGATCGTCAACCATGGCGGTCAGGTCCCGCACCGTTAATCGGTTTTCCTGAACAAGCAAATTGATAGCGGTGTCTCGAGCCAAGATTCGATTGACATAACTCCATACCACCAGTTCGGCGACGCTGTGACCCCGCTTCAGCGGCTGGGTGCTTTCCACCCTATCCATGGTCAAGGCATCACGAAAAAGCAGCCAATTGTCCTGCTCCCGGGATTTTACTTCAACAATGGTTATATGATTTTCCCTGACCTGGGGCGAATCCGCCCAATTGATCATTTCAATCTTGCCTGCTTTGCGTTCAAACGCCGAGTACAGCTTGCGTCCCAACACATTTAAATCCGCTTGATTAATCATACTCAGGGCGGCTTGTTCCCTGGCGAAATTGGATAAAAATTGGTAGCTGCTGGTCAGCAGCTCAATCAGCATACGGCGCTCTTCCATGACCCGGTTTATCTTCCAATCCCGACGCGAATCCAGAGCCACCAAATGACCGTGTGACCAGCGCCAGCGCTTGACCAGTTCGGCCATCAGTTCACGGCGCCAGGAATAGCGACCCCGTACGGGTTTACTCAGCGGTTCGTGAACTTTCAAGTAAAAGCAGCGGCGAATCAGTTCCAGCCGCTCAGATTCAGCGCCGTCTTGCAGATATTCCCCGACTTTTTTATACAGCATGACGTACGAATCAAGCAGATCCAAATGGTAAATACCGTCATGCACGGCTTCTTTATAGCGTCTGCTGAGCAGATCGATACACGGATATTCACTGGCATACACCTCCATTAGGGCGATTTTCAATGCGGATTTATACGGCGAGTCAATGCCTTTTGACAGTTGCCATAAACTTGCACCGAAGAACTCCTCGGCCGGAATTTGCCGGATGCCTCCCAAGTCGATAAATTCACCGACTCGCACAAACCGTTTGTGAATCAACTCCGCGGTGTAATTGTCGTAGTCGTATTCCTTGTGCGGCGGCACCAACCACCACAGCGGATAACGCCCCGCCACCAGGATACCGGTCAGATAGAACTCGTCCAATAGCAGATGGTGAAGTGCGCTGCCGCTGCTTTCTTGTGATAGCTCAGCACGATTGCCGGATTTAAATGTCTGCGGATTGATAAAGTGAAAATGCACCTCCACCCGGGTGCCGGCGGCCCATTGCTCGATGGCGGCGGCTTTGTCCTTCAATTCAGCCAGTTCTTTCTCGCTCAGATCGGGCCGGTGGCAAATCCAAACGTCAAAATCACTGGAGTGTGAATAGGCTATCGTACCGCTGGAGCCCATGAGAAAGATGGCGAAAATGTCAAATGTATAAAATGCACGCCGCTTATAAACAAAGCTTTTCGCCATTCTTTTGGCGGCCTTTATGGATGATTTTTCAGCCATGTATTCGGAGATGCCATGCGGTGTATCCCTGGATTTAAACCCGGGCAGCATGGGGTGGTTGACGTGGAATAACAGCGGTAAAATCTCCAGAAAATGCCTGGCGGCACTGCGCAGTGAATCCTTGGTTCGCGCCAATTTAGCCCGATTAATTTGAATAAAGTGTTTTTTCGCTTGACGGAATTCCACTCAAACTTCTCACAGGGTACGGCTGGAATGTGAACGGGTTACCCTTTCATTATCGGCATCCGTCAAAAAACCTTGCTAACTTAGAGGGAATACGTGCGGTCGTTCGTCGGCCTGTCGACGATTCGCGGCGGCCGTGTCAAACTCACGTTAGTTGCCGAAAATTCAAATGGTTAGCATTGCCCCTTGGAGCCAGGCCAGCCGGTCGGGAAATAAATACGCTGTCTCCATTGACATACCTGCCCGGTCACTAGCGAAAACAGGAGCGATAACCGTTAAACCGCCTACGGTTTGAAGCCGATACGCACCATGACTTAAGGATTTTTCGACCTAAGGATTTTGAATGTCTATGCCCGATGAACTCGCCATGGTCATCCTGCAAAACTGCTCCCTTGCCGTGATGGTAGCGGACGCTGAACGCCGGGTCATCTGGACCAATGCCCTCTTCAATGATCTGGTCGAAGACCGTTTGCTGGGTGAACATCTGGATAGTCTACAGTCAAAAGGTTACCAATGGCTGCTGGATCATGGCGGTCAAATGGAACTGGACGGCAAAGGATGGGCCCGCTGGATACGTATTTCACGCAAGGAAATCGCCGCCCATACCGTTTGGTTTTATGAAGACATATCCGAAGTTCAGCAGTTACGCCGGGAAATAGAACAGGAGCAATACGGTACCGACCCTTTGACGGGCCTGTTGAACAACCGGGCGCTGATGCAGATATTGGAACCCCAAGTTTCCCGCAGTCGTCGCTACCATAACCCCCTGTCCATTGTTTTCCTGCAGGTAAAACCGTTTTTGTGTGAAGCGGGTTCACAAACCCGGGTCAAGGAGCAAACACTCTTGGATCTTAGCCGCATGTTGAAAGAGCAAATACGCTGGGCCGATCAAATCGGTCGTTTTCGCGAGGAAGCGTTCCTGCTAATCCTGCCGGAAACCCTGTACGAAGACGCCCGTAAACTTGCCAGTAAATTGAGTAAATCCATCAGCCGCCTTAATCAGAGCCTGCAAAAAGGCCAGGAGAAAATCGTCGCCGCCTTCGGCGTCAGCCAATGGCAAAAAGGCGATGATACATTTAAATTCCTGCGCCGTGCGGAGTGCAGCCTTGAGGCTTTTCAGATATAGATTAAATAAATACTTGAAAAAATGGATTGCTTTCATATTTTGGTTTGATAAAAAATAATACTATGTTAAAGTTCTAATATTCATTACTCGGAGGTACGCGATATGGCCAGTCCCGCACTATCAGGCAATGTTCCGGCGAATATGGATATGGACGATTTAAACCGTTGGTTTGATGAGCGCTTCAAGGAAAGGATGGCTCAGGAAGCTGCCACCAAAACCCCTTCGTTAGCAATGATTTCCAGCCGCGGTAGCCTTGATTGGGCTTACCCGCCTTTTATCCTGGCATCCACGGCGGCGGCTCTGGACTGGGACGTGAAGATTTTCTTCACGTTCTACGGTCTTAACTTGTTGAAAAAAGACTTGAATCTGCATGTTACCCCCGTTGGCAATCCCGCCATGCCGATGAAAATGCCGTTTGGTCCCAAATGGTTTCAGAATATCAATTGGAAAATCCCCAGCTTAATCAAAACCGGTGTACCCGGTTTTGAAGCACTGAGTACGACACTGATGAAACAAACAGTTAAAAACAAAGGTGTCGCTTCCATCGAAACCCTGCGGGAAAGCTGTGTAGAGGCCGGTGTTGAATTTTATGCCTGCCAAATGACCGTGGATTTATTCAGTTTCAACCAGGACGACTTTATTACCGACGTCAAGGACTGGGTTGGTGCCGCGTCATTTTTGCCCATGGCTCAACAATCGGATGTGACCTTATTCGTTTGAAAACGGTCGGCACCACAATGCCGACCTTCACCAACAATAAAAATTCAGGCTTATGCAAAACGGCAAGTTGACAGGCAAGGTAGCCCTTATTACCGGTGCTGCGCAACGTGTAGGTGCTGCCACGGCAAAAACACTTCATCATCACGGTTGTAATATTGTAATTCACTACCGTCGATCAGAACGCGCCGCAAAGTCCCTCCAGGAAGAATTGCAAGCCCAGCGCAAACATTCCGTGCGTCTCGTGCGCGGTGATATTCTTGACCCCCTTGATCGCAGTGAATTGCTGGACAAAGCCGCCGGGTTTTGGCAACGATTGGACGTTCTGGTCAATAATGCTTCCAGCTTTTATCCCACTCCTATAGGTTCAGTTACCTATGAACAGTGGGACGATCTTATCGGCAGCAATTTAAAAGCACCGTTTTTTCTGTGCCAGCAAGCTGCACCCTGGCTGATTAAGTCCATGGGTTGCATCGTCAATATTGTCGACATACATGCCGAACGGCCGCTAAAGAGCTACCCTGTTTACAGTATCGCCAAAGCCGGCTTAGCCATGCTGACCAAGGCCTTGGCCCGCGAGTTGGGACCCGATGTGCGGGTCAATGGTGTTGCTCCCGGGGCAATTTTATGGCCAAGCCGGGATATCGATGATGAACGCCGTGAAACCATCATTGAACGCACCGCACTCAAACGTAAGGGCGAACCCCAGGATATTGCCAATGCCGTGGTCTATTTGACCCAAGCGCAGTATGTAACCGGTCAGATTATTGCCGTGGACGGTGGGCGAAGCCTGCATTTATAACCCAGCAGTCTGTCGGACGTAGGCGACTGCCTGATGATCCGGAAGAGCCCAGGCACGTTTTTCAAGAGGTGATGAAACCATCGCGGGTCGCTCGGCTGCCGCATCCTAAGCCGCGGACGGTCTGGCAAAGCGGGCTTGTCAATAGACTGGACTCTTCCTGCCTGCGCGTAACACCGCAGCCTTCGAGGCGGATGTCAGGCCCGGACTCAAAGTCCGACAAACCGCCGATGGGCGGCGCGGAAAATGCGATAACGAGAGACTAAACGATATTGACGCCGTCACGGCGCGAGGGCGTCGTCACCGTAAGACTTTGCAAGCCATCGCCACACAGCGCAGACAGCGTAAAAAAGGGCATACTCGACTAGTGTAGTGTATCAAATAAAACGCACATTTAGACGAGATAGACTTGATGGTTACCTAAAAAATCTATCTCGCCCTCTGGGCGCTCCTTAAGTGGCTTTCTCCATGCACGTTTTATAGGAGACACAACACTAGCATCCAACTTTCAGCATGGCCCATCAGGTATAAAAAAACGGCCTGGGCATATGCTAACGCAACACCCATAGCCGCGAATGCTTTTGCGGTTCGCACACCCGTATACTGTCTACCAGGTGATGCTCGCCATCGATAACGGCGATGGAACCTGTTTCCGCAGTAGCCACGAAAACAGCCTCAATACCGTTGTCGTTTACGGCAAAATCCAGGGTACCCGCCGGCGCGCCCAATCGCAGTTCCGCAAGCAGGTGTAATGTCGGCATTGCCTTCATATCAAACACCAGTAAGGCATCCGATCTCAAATGCTGTTGTTGAACATCATTGCCCGATACGGCGGTGGTCAAATACAGGGTTTCGCCCTGGGGACTAAAAAAATACTTGCTGATATAAATATCCGGCAAATTCATCCGGTCACACACAACATCGTTTTCCACATCGTAAACGCTAATAAACGCCATAACATGCTCGTCGTCGGATTTGCGATCCGCACCGCGCCCGATCAGAAACCGGCCATCCGGTGTCGCAAACAAATTACTATGCCCCGTAAAGGCAATACGCCTTTCGAGTTGTAAACTGGCGGGGTCGATCACCGCAATGTCGCCATAACCGTTGCACAGGCAATACAATTTCTTACTGATATGGGAATAGCACAAACCATGGGGAAAAGCTTTATTGGGCTGACTTTGCCCGGCGTCATCACTTTGCGCATTGAAAAGATTGATGGTACCGATATTGCTCAGACAGGTGGTATTGTCGGCCGGATCGTTGTCTATGATGCTGATGCTGCCATCGACCAAATTACTGATATAAACACGCTTTAACGCGTCGGCATCGTCGGCCGACGGTTTCACAAACAAGGCTTGATGGTGACCGCGCCCGACACACACGGTGCCAATCCAATGGGCGGTATCATGACCGGCGTTCTCAATCACCGTCACCGATGACCCTTGATCCCCACAATTAAGCGTATCATTACCGGTTTCCTTATCACCGTCATTCATAAACCAAACACGATGGCTGTTCGGCTCCGGATAATCGTGAGCGGCAAACGCATCACACGGAAAATCCGATTGAACGCTGATTTGTTTGCTTTTGGGATCCATAATGACCGCTTGTTTTTGCGCGGTCACACCGATAAACACCGGCTTTAGGTTTTTTTCCCGTTCCGTGTCGGGCGATACCGGCATGGCATAGTTGTCGACGGCACCCTTGTTGAAACTGACCACGTGCACGGCTCCGGTTTTTCGGTCACCGGCGTAATAGGCCAAGGAAAAAGCCCATTCGGAATTAAATTGCCTGGTAGTCATATACCCTCCTGCTGCAGGCGCCGAATTTTTTCGATGATGGCACTGGTGCCATGTCCCGGCCTTAACGGCAGCGTAATGACCTGACCGCCATTCGCGCGGACACATTGCTGGCCGGCAATGTCGTCAACGTGATAATCATCACCCTTGACCAGCACATCCGGCCGTGTGTCGCAAATCAGACGCTCCGGTGTATCCTCGCTAAACGGTACCACCCAATCGACACACGCCAGGGCGGCTATCACCTCCATTCGGTCAAACACGGTATGGATAGGCCTTTGCTCACCTTTGAGCCGGCGTATCGACGCATCATCATTGACCGCCACGATCAGGCGATCACCCAAAGCACGGGCTTTTTGCAAATAATCCACATGACCGGCATGCAACAGGTCAAAACAACCGTTGGTCATCACCAGACGTTCGCCGCGGGTACGAGCGTCAGCCACGGCCGTACCCAATCGCCCTTCATCAACCACACCCTGCGGCGGCGGGTGTAATTGCGCGGTGGTCGCTTGTTGCAGTTCGACCGGAGTCACCACCGCCGCCCCTAATTTCCCCACCACAATACTGGCGGCGATATTGGCCAAGGTCGCCGCTTCGGTAAAGGATTGACCGGCAGCAAGCGCGGCGGCAACAACCGCCACCACCGTATCACCGGCACCGGTTACATCAAACACTTCCTTGGCGTGAGCCGGCAGGTGCAAGACCTGTTGGGCTTCCACCAGAGTCATGCCCTGGGCACCACGGGTAATCAATAAAGCCTGCCATTGAAAGTCGTCGCGCAGCCGCTGGGCCTTTTCCACCAGATCGTCTTCATCACGCCAGCCACCCGCGACCATTTCAAACTCCGCCAGGTTTGGCGTCACCAGGGTCGCGCCGTGGTAACGGCTGAAGTCCCTGCCTTTGGGGTCCACCACAACAGCGACCCCACTTTGCCGGGCAGCGGCGATAATCCGCTTCGCTTGCTGTAAGCTGCCCTTGGCATAATCGGATAATACCAGCACATCCATCCGCTGCACAGCCGCCTGCAAGGTTTCGCACCATGCGTCACCCGGGTTGAATTGCAATCCTTTTTCAAAATCCAGGCGAATCAACTGCTGATGGTGGCTAAGCACGCGCAATTTGGTAATGGTGTCTCGACCGTCAACGCGAATCAATTGGTGCCCGATGCCACGGCTATCGAGCAATACCTGTAATCGATCGGCGGCCTCATCGTCGCCGGTTAATCCGTGCAGTTGCACGCGAACGCCCAGACTGGCCAGATTGAGCGCAACATTGGCGGCGCCACCCGGTCGTTCTTCATCGGCGTTGACGCTGACCACGGGCACCGGTGCCTCCGGCGATATACGCCAGGTATCACCATGCCAATAACGATCAAGCATAACATCGCCGGCAACGACAATGCGGCGGGTATCAAAAGTGGGTAACTGCATGATCGCCATGGTATCATACTCACCCGTCGGCAGCAGTGCGGTTTTCGTTTATAATCCCCGGCATCATGACGAAAACAAAGCAGTGGCGGCGATTCATATGGCCGTATTTCTGGCCGGTATGGTTGTTTTTTGGCTGTATGTGGCTGGTTTCAAAATGTCCCGTTCGCTGTCAAATTGCGATTGGCAAGACGCTGGGCCTGATGGGTTATCCTTTCGCCCGCCGCAGGCGGCGTATTGCGGCAATCAATTTACGCTTATGTTTTCCGGAACTGACCGAACCGCAACGTCGGCGCTTGCTGCGCAGGCATTTTGCCGCCATGGGCGCGGGGTTTTTCGAAGTCACCATGGGCTGGTGGACACCGAGTCGTTTGTTACGATCCCATGTCATCATAGAAGGTGAACAGCACTTGCGCGAAGCGCTAACCAAAGGCAAGGGTGTCATTTTATTAAGCGCGCATTTTACACCCTTGGAAATCGGCGGCAGGTTTTTGTCCATGCTTTGTCCGGATGTTCACTATTGCGCCATGTACCGGCCCCACCAAAATCCCTTGATTGAAGCCATGATTAAATCCAATCGTGAAAGGCAGTTTGGTACTGTCGTTGGCCGCGACGATGTTCGAGGTATTGTCCGCGCATTAAAACAAAACAAGGCTGCCTGGTATGCGCCGGATCAGACTGTTCCCATCAGCCGTGGTAAATTTGTACCGTTTTTCGGTATTCCCGCCTCCACCAATACGGCCACGCCACGGCTGGCGAAAATGAGTGGAGCAAGCGTCATTCCTTTTTTCTGCCTGCGCCAGTGCGGCCGCAAAACCTATACGGTGAAATTACTACCCCCCATGCAGCTTGACCTGAATGATCCTGTCGCGGCCATGCAACAAGTGCATACCGTGTTTGAGCAACAAATACGCCTGGCCCCGGAACAGTATTTTTGGGTTCACCGCCGGTTTAAAAAACGTCCTAATAACGAACCTTCCCTGTATGGAAAATAGTGATTGCCGCGCACGCGCACTGTGAGCTAAACTCTGCGCCTCGCTTAGGGTGTCCCGGCCGAGAATCGGCGGGATGAAACGGGAAGCCGGTGCCAGTGCGGAGTACTCCCCCCACTGAAAGCCGGCGCTGCCCCCGCAACGGTAAGCAAAGTCAACGGTGTTCAACAGCCACTGTTACTCACGGGTAACGGGAAGGCGAACCCGCCGATTCCTTAAAGACGAATCGCTTTGCAAGCCCGGAGACCGGCCTCAAGCAGTTTCGCTGTGACGCGGAGGGCGTTCGACAGGTTAGTCCCTGAGCTGTTTCCTCCAGTCACAAATCATTATTCTAGGGTGCGGCGGGCACCATGGGAGGATTCCTTGTGATCATCTTCTCTACATAATAAGCCCGGAACTATCCCTTAAACCATTGTCGAGGGAATCATGAATTTGTCTAACTATCACCGTCCATGGCTGTTACTGACGGGCTTGTGTTTGTGTACAACCCCCGTTAGCGCCCAAGTGCCCAGCGCAAACGGCGAAGAAATTGTCGTCACCGCCAACCGGATACCCACGGCCCTGAACCGGGTGGCCAGCTCAACCACGCTGATTACCGCCGAGGATATTCAACGTAAACAACTGCGTAGCGTCGCCGATGCCTTGCGTACAGTACCCGGCATCAACGTCGTGGCAAGCGGGCCGACCGGCCAGCAAACCTCGGTATTTACCCGCGGCAGTAATTCCAACCATACCCTGGTTTTGGTGGATGGCATTGAAGTCACCGACCCCAGCAGCCCGGAAGGTGGCGTGGATTTTTCCAACATGTGGCTGGACAATGTGGATCGTATTGAGGTGGTTCGCGGACCGCAAAGTACATTGTACGGATCCGATGCCATCGGCGGTGTCATTAATATCATCACCCGCAAGGGCCGCGGCGGCCCTGCCGTGAGCAGCCAATTGGAAGGAGGAACCCAGGACACGTTTAACCAATCCTTCGGCATTTCTCAAGGCAACAACAAACACAACTTGTCCGCCAGCATTATGCATGTCAACACCGGCAACGAATCGGTGACACCCAAACGCCTGCGAACCTCGATGTTTGCCGACAACGACGGCTATAAAAACTGGACTGCTTCGTCGCGCATGGGTTTGGCGCTGGGCGGACATAGCCAATTGCGTTTTATCGGTCGCCTCGTTAACACCGACACCGAATTGGACCCGGGTCTCGACGAAGACCCCGATGCACGGTTGGAGCAGGAGCAATTCTTTGTCCGCGCACAATTGAAAACCCTGCCCGCCGCGGGCTGGGATCTGACCGTCGCATTGTCACACGTGGAATATGTGCGCAAATTTTTCAATGACCGGCAAGATCCCACCGGCACTTTTGAACGTACTCGTTATAGCGGTGAAAAATTGACCTTCGAATGCCAGAATGATTTCCATGTCAGCGACAACAATACCGCCAGCTTAGGCGTCGAACTGCAACGCCAAACCATGCATGCCAAGGGTCAAGCCATTTTCGGTTCGCAATTCGGCGATTTTATCCTGCATCAAACCAGCCAGGCCGAAGCCGGCACCGCTGCGCTGTTCTGGCAGGACCGGTTTAGCGTGGCCGACAGCCTGTTTGCCACCGCCGGGGTGCGCATCGATGAGCATGATGATTTCGGCCGTGAGACGACCTTTCGTATCGCACCGGTTTATATCCTGGCCGATACAGGCATTCGCTTGAAAGCCAGTATCGGCAGCGGATTCAAAGCGCCTACGCTGTTTCAATTACACGGCAGCACCAGTAACAGTTTTGGCGGTTTGTATACGGGTAATCCGGCATTACCGCCGGAGAAAAGCCTGGGCTGGGATGTAGGCTTGGATCACCAACGTCAAAAACATATCAGCTATGGCCTGACCTATTTTGAAAATACGATAAAAAATCTGTCCCAAGTGGTCTTTGACGGTTTTAACAGCTCCTACGAGAGCATTAACAATGCGCAAACCAAGGGCCTGGAAGCGTTTATCGCCCTGCATATAAACCGGTTTGTTTCCGTGCGCGGCGACTATACCTATGTGGAAGCGGAAAACGCCGATACCGGCGCTGCTTTACTGCGCCGGCCGAAACAACAATTCAACCTGGATGTGGATTACCAAGCCAATAAACGCACCCGCTGGTTTGTCGGCGCCACCGTGGTCGAACAGCTTACCGATATTGCCCGCAGTGATGCCAGCATTATCGACGGTGACGACTACACGGTGATTAACCTGGCCGGACAATACCAGGCCAGCAAGCATGTCAGCTATTTTATACGCATGCAAAATGTGCTGGATATTGCCTATGAACCGGCGGACGGTTTTTCGGCACCCGGGCGGGCGGCCTTTTTCGGTGTGCGCATGGAAACGCACTGATAAGCCCGTTTACAAGACCCACTCAATTGACTTAGTCTAGTGTAGTCTAGTGTCTCCTATAAAACGCACATGGTGACGAGATAGACTTGATGGTTGCCTAAAAAATCTATCTCGCCCTCCGGAAAGCCACTCAAGGTGGCTTTCTCAATGCACGTTTTACAGGAGACACTACACTAGTGCTAACGTGACAAGGAGTAAACAATGCTGTTAGACAAAAAACTGCTGGCCATATTCGCATTGCTGGTTGTGGCAGCCGGGCTGCGCCTGATTCCACACCCCGCGAATTTCGCACCGATCGGCGCCATGGCTTTGTTCGCCGGAGCACATCTGGGCGACAAACGGTTGGCATTTATTTTACCGCTGTCCGCCATGTTGGTCAGCGATATGTTTATTGGTTTTCATCCGTTGATGTTTGCCGTGTACGGCGGATTCGCTTGTGTGATTATGCTGGGCTTTTGGTTAAACAAACGACTTACGATCACCCGCCTGGCTCTGGCCACCGTCGGTGGATCGACGATTTTCTTTGTTATCAGCAACTTCGGCGTATGGTTGACGGAGCCGGCTTACCCACTGACACTGCAGGGAATCACCACTTGTTACCTGGCGGCAATTCCCTTTTTTCAAAACACCGTGCTGGGTGATGCCGTGTTTGTCAGCCTGTTGTTTGGTGCTTATGCGTTGATGCAGCGTGGTATCATCGAGTTGCAAAAACCCACGGCCACGTATTGACATGTTTACGATTTGAAAGCAGGGTATGCCTGCTTTCGAACCGGTCATGACGGATGTCAGTGAGCAACGATTGCTACGTTCCCTCCGCGCCGGTGATGATTACCCATAGATTGCAAACAGCCCCGCGCTGAACACTGTCTTGCAAGTGTTATATGTTATAGATCCATTCATTAAAACAGCTCTAAGTAACCCAGCCATCGCGTGGCAGGTATCACGGTCATTGAAATCCTTAGAATTTCCGGGATCAGCGACCGTTTGGCCACTTTTTTCAGCAACCGCACGCTGGCAGCACCGTTCGAACGCCGTTCGATACCCGCATAAAAATACGTTATCACACGACAGATCAAAAAACGCTAGGATAAACCTTGCTCGGTAGGTAGAAATTTTGGTTTGGGAGGTTTAGGTGAGTATTGCATTACTTTTTACCTTTGTTTGTGCGATCACGGGAATAACGTTTGGCGTTATGTCCATATTTTGGGTACTGCGCCAACCCGACGGCAATCAGGACATGCGCTTTATCGCCGGCGCGATCCGCGAAGGCGCCATGGCATATTTAAAAAGACAATATGTCACGATTGGGATAGTTGGTGCCATCCTGTTTGTGTTGCTGATTCTGGCGCTGGGTGTATTAACCGCGATGGGTTTCGCACTGGGCGCGGTGCTTTCGGGTGCTGCCGGGTTTATCGGTATGACTATATCGGTCCGCGCCAATTCCCGCACGACGGAAGCGGCCAGAAGCGGACTCGACCAAGCACTGCAAGTGGCCTTCAAGGGCGGGGCAATTACCGGCATGCTGGTGGTTGGACTGGGATTGCTTGGCGTCACCGGTTATTACTATCTGCTTGAGTTATTAACACCGGCCGAAAAAACCGTCGATCTTGCGCCGCTGGTCGGCTTTGCCTTCGGCGGCTCGTTGATTTCCATATTCGCGCGATTGGGTGGCGGCATTTTTACCAAAGGCGCCGATGTCGGTGCCGACCTGGTGGGTAAAGTCGAAGCCGGCATACCCGAGGATGACCCCCGTAACCCCGCGGTAATCGCCGATAACGTGGGCGATAACGTGGGCGATTGTGCGGGCATGGCCGCGGATTTGTTTGAAACTTACGCGGTGACATTAATCGCCACCATGGTCCTGGGCAAAATAATGTTTCCCGGCGTTTCCGCCGGCTACGTTTATCCCTTGGTGCTCGGCGGTATTTCCATCATCGGCTCCATTGCGGGAACATTTTTTGTGTCCGTGAAATCCGGCGGCAAAATCATGGCCGCGTTGTACCGGGGGCTTATCGTGTCCGCGGTCATTTCCGTGGTTGCCTTTTTTCCGGCAACCTACTGGATCATGGGATCGAACAAATTATTCAGTGTATGGCAGTTGTACGGCGCGGCCATGGTTGGCCTGGTTGTCACTGCATTGCTGGTGGTGATTACCGAATATTACACGGCCACCGAGTATTCACCGGTTCGGCGATTGGCCGCGGCGTCCACAACCGGCCACGGCACCAATATTATCGCCGGCCTGGCCTTATCCATGCGTTCCACCACGTTTCCGGTATTGGTGGTCTGTGCCGGCATCTGGGCAGCATTCGGTTGTGCCGGTCTATACGGTATCGCCGTCGCCGTCACCAGCATGCTGTCACTCACAGGCATAATCGTGGCGCTGGACGCGTACGGTCCCATTACCGATAATGCCGGCGGCATTGCGGAAATGGCCAAGCTGGATTCGTCGGTACGCAACACCACCGATGAACTGGACGCCGTGGGAAATACCACCAAGGCCGTGACCAAAGGCTACGCCATTGGCAGCGCCGGTCTGGCGGCTATTGTGCTGTTTACCGATTTTACCCGTGAATTTACCCACCATACCGGGCAGATTCTGACATTCGACCTTTCCAATCATTTGGTCATTATCGGGCTGTTTATCGGCGGTCTAATACCCTACCTTTTTGGTGCCATGGCCATGGAAGCGGTGGGAAGGGCAGCCAGTTCAGTGGTCGTTGAAGTCAGGCGACAATTCGCCGACATTCCCGGTATCATGGATTTCAGTGCCAAGCCGGATTATTCACGGGCGGTGGATATGTTAACCCGCTCCGCCATTCGGGAAATGATTATTCCCTCGTTGCTACCCGTGTTGGTACCGGTGGTGGTCGGTATGATACTGGGCCCCTTGGCCCTTGGCGGATTACTGGTGGGCTCAATCGCCACCGGGCTGTTTGTCGCCATCTCCATGACCACCGGCGGCGGTGCATGGGACAACGCCAAAAAATATATCGAAGACAATAATTGCGGCGGTAAAGGTTCTGACGCCCATAAAGCCGCGGTCACCGGTGATACAGTGGGCGATCCTTATAAGGATACTGCCGGTCCCGCCATCAACCCGCTTATAAAAATTTTAAATATCGTTGCATTGTTAATCATTCCATTACTGTCTGTTAATTGATTGCGGTGCCCGTTAAGCCAAAATCAACGATGAAGATATTTTTGTTGCAGGACCGCTTTGATTAACGTTAAATCATCATGTCTGCCATGCCGGGGTCTATATTCGCCTTTATAGCACCCCGGCATTCATTTTTTTTTGCATCGTTGGGGTATACTGAGAGACGACACGCTCTAACGAGCACCGACATAGGAGAATAGCCATGGTACGCGTGCAAATTGCCCCTGATATTGAATTTAAAATGGAGCTGGATTTGGATATCGATCCCAAGTCGCGGGACTATGACGTACAACAATTGAAAACCGCAGTTTACACGGAATTTGAGCGCCGGTTGAAAGACGCTTTCCCGGAAGGTTTTAAAATTAACACCATTGAATTCGGTATGGACACCGGTTGGCACGATGAACTCAAACATGTCGTCCCCGGTAAGGAAGACGATAATCCTATCATCGTCTAACCCAAAATACCGCCGGCTGTCTCCCGTGCTGACCCAATGCTCAGGCCTCGTCTTTTGACGACGCCTGGCCCAGCAGAGCCGTTAAAGCTGAATGATCGGCTTCATTAAAATGCAGTGAGCGCTGCGGAAAGGGTATTTCAATACCCTGCTCGTCAAATGCCAATTTAAGGCGTCGGCGATATTCCCTGCCAACCTCCCACTGTTTAATGGGTTTGGTTTTGATCCGTCCCTTGATCACCACGGCGGAATCGGCAAAGTTATCCAATCCGAATATTTCGATGTCCGCAACCATTTGTGAACCGAACTTCGTATCCTGTTTAAGTTGGGATCCCACGGTCGCCATGATTTCCATGACTCGATCTACATCTTCTTTATAAGCCACACTAATATCAAACACATAGGCCGACCACTCACGGGTTAAGTTGGCCAGTGTTTTTACCATGCCGTTGGGAAAAACATGCACGGTGCCGGAAAGATCCCGTAACACAATGGTTCTGAAATTCAGCCTTTCCACCAAACCACCGGTACCGTTCACCACCGCAACGTCACCTACCCGAATCTGATTTTCCAGGATCATAAAAAATCCCGAAATCACATCGCGCACAAGATTTTGAGCACCAAAACCCACCGCCAGACCAACGATACCGGCACTGGCCAGAATGGGGGCAATCTCCACGCCGACTTCCCGCAGGATAACCAGTATCGCCATCACCCAAATCAGAATAACAACGCCTTGGCGTACCAACCTGGCCAGGGTTTCCGCCCGTTTTTGCGTTTCGCTGGGTGGTTCACCTTCGGCGCGTCCCTTGCTGACCAACGTGGCTTGGAGCTTACGCATGGCAACACGAACGACCTTCAACAAAATCCAAACGCCGATGAGCAAAAACAATATTCGCAGGGTTTTAAAAATTATGATTTGCCAATCCATATGACTGACAAATTGATTAACCAGATCCATCGTGCCTCCTGACTTGTTTCTACGAGCAATCGTTACCGGGCAATAAATCCAACGCATGATGCCTTTTTCATGCCAACCGAAAGACATCGCAACGCAACGATTTTCGTCCTCCCAAACACATAGCCTGCGCGGAAAATGCGGAAACATCAAATTCACCGTTCGACCAGCGACATTAATGTGCTTTGAAAGCCAAACCATGGCCGTAAATTGCGTCGGCGAATTTTCCGAACGGACCACTGGATTTTAACAAACCATGTTTAATACACCAGCGCCGCGCGCACCAAAAAAAAACGGGGTCGCCGAATCGATGCACCAAAAACAATCAAACTTACGTCACCATACGCGGCCATAACTATTTTTAACGCCGGGCCGATGGCATTGATATATTATCCCGTTCAAGCGCTATAACTCATCTGATACTGATCGATTCTGCAAAGGTTTTATTCATGAGTATTTCATCGCGGCACTTTAACCGTTTCGGCGACAAACAAAACAGTGATTTTTTCGAGCATTACCTGCAAAAGCTGCTCGAAGAACGCGACCGTGTCGGACCGGCTGAAAAAATCCAACAAATCGACGCCATGATGATAACCGTCGATCCCGGAAACTCCGTACGCTATGTCGCCGAGTTGTCCTTAATGACGCCCTACCATTATCTGGTAACTTTGGAGAGCGAATCCCACTGCACCAAGAAGGGCTTAAACAAACCTTCTCCAATGCCTCGGAACACTCGTCATTGATCATGGAGTATGTACAACGTTTCGGCGATTTCAAAGGCTTTTTCACCAAACAAAACGTTGCCGAGTTAACCCATGCAGCGGGTGTAGCCGATGAGCTGTTGGAATTGCAGGCCGAAGCGAATCCGAGCTATCGGCAGTGACCGGCTAACCGCGATTGACGGCCGTCGCGTACAGCGGGCGCGGCCGCGCTTTCGTGATGGTCCCCATTCCTGCTATTTCGCCGCGCCACTTTCGGGTTCTTCGACTAAGGTATATTTTGCGCCGCAATACGGACACATGGCTTCACCGCCATTATCTTCAATAGGAAGATACACCCTGGGGTGTGAATTCCATAAGCTCATGCTGTCCAGCGGGCAGTGCAACGGCAGGTCTTTTTTAGTCACGTGGTAATGATTCTCCGCATTCGATTGTATTTTTTCCGCGGACATGCTTCCCCCTTGGTTTGGTAGATTATTCGACAATGGTTAACCAGTCTTGATAACTGCTGTTTCGGCCGTACACCACATCGAAATACAGTTGTTGTAATTGTTCCGTCACCCGCCCCCGAACGCCTTGGCCGATGACCCGTTTGTCCAACTCCCGGATCGGCGTGACTTCGGCGGCAGTACCGGTAAAAAACGCTTCATCGGCAATATACACTTCGTCGCGGGTGATATTTTTTTCCGTCACGGGAATATTTAAATCATGAGCGAATCGTATGATGGTATCACGGGTAATGCCATCCAACGCCGATGTCAATGCCGGTGTCACCAGCGTGTTGTTGCGTACCAGGAATATATTCTCGCCACTACCTTCCGCCACAAAGCCTTGCGCGTCAAGCAGCAACGCCTCATCGTAACCGCACTCAATGGCTTCATGCAGCGCCATCATGGAGTTAATATAATGGCCGTTGGCCTTGGCTTTACACATCATGGCATTGATATGATGGCGGGTATACGACGAGGTTCGGATACGAATACCGCGCTTGAGATTTTCTTCACCCAGATAACTGCCCCATTCCCAGGCAGCAATCATGGTGTGAACTTTTAAATTGTCCGCCCGCAGGCCCATGCCTTCCGAGCCGTAGAAACACATGGGTCGAATATAACAGGATTGCAGCTGGTTCTGCTTGATCACCTCAAGGATCGCCGCATTGATTTGTTGTTTGCTGAACGGTATGCCCATGGCCAGTATCTGCGCCGACTCAAACAGGCGCTTGGTATGGGCATCAATCCGAAAAACCGCGGGACCCTGCTCGGTGGCATAAGCACGCACGCCTTCAAAAACACCCATGCCATAATGCAACGTATGGGTCAACACGTGAACTTTGGCTTCACGCCAGGGAACACACTCGCCGTCCAACCAAATTACACCGTCTCTGTCTTCCATACCCATAAGCCATGATCTCTCATCAAATTACAAAAATTCACCATTTAACCCGGATATTTCATAAAAATCTACTGCGGTATTGTAAATTATTGCGCTTGCGGCGCGCTATCCGGTTGGGCCGCCAACGCCGGCACGATGCCGCAATAAGACCTATCAAACCGTTTCCAGCGTTTTATGCCAGATGGATTCCACACCGTCACGTAGATGCCGGTAGCTTGACGCCGGTAATTCCACAGATTCGGCCTGTAAATTCAACCGGTGAACCCTTTCCCGGTAGGTTTTATAGGCTTGTTCCAGTAATTCGGCATCGACCGGCGAAAGTAAACCAAGCTCACCAAGGGCTTCCAGGTTACGAATGTTGTCCGTCCAGCGGCATAGTCGTGGCTGGCGGCTGGCATTTCGCAACACCAAATACTGGACGATGAACTCCACGTCAATCATACCGCCCGGGCTCGATTTAAGGTGAAATCGGCCGACCTTGGCGGTGGATGCATGCATTCGCCGCCGCATGTCAACGACATCAAGGCGCAGTTGTTCGGTATCCCGAGGCTGGCTTAACACCTCCAAGCGTACGCGCTCGAATGCCTTGCCCAACCGCTCATCACCGGCCACCGGCCTGGCTCTAACCAAGGCCTGGTGTTCCCAGGTCCAGGCCCGTTGCTGCTGGTAGTGGCAAAAGCTGTCCAATGAACTGACCAACATGCCCGAGGCACCGTCCGGGCGTAGCCGCACATCCACATCGTATAGCACCCCGGAAGGGGTGCGCGTGGTCAGAATGTGTACCAGCCGCTGTGCAAGACGGGCGAAATAGGTGTTGTTATCCAAGGGCTTGGCGCCGTTGCTTTGTTGTTGTTCGCCCCGGCTGTCATGGATAAACACCAGGTCCAAATCAGAACCGTATCCCAATTCCAAACCACCCAGTTTGCCGTAAGCGACAATGACAAACTGTGCCGTGCGTGACTCACCGCTCAAGCAATAACAGGCCTCCCCATGCTTGCCCAGCATGTACTGACTGGCGGTGACCAGGGCCTGCTCCAACACCACTTCGGCAATAGACGTCAGATAGTCGCTTACCCGCATCAAGGGCAATACCCCGGTAATATCCGCGGCGGCCACGCGCAGCACGTTCATATGCTGAAATTGCCGCAGCACTTCCATTCGGTTTTCCAGGTCGTCCGCCGGAAAGTGGAGGGTCATTTCCTGCAATTCGTCCACCAGGTCGGTATGGGCAAGCGGTGCATACAACCGCCGCGGATCCAGCAACTCATCAAGCAGTAAGGGGTATTTAGCCAGAATTTCAGCGATCCACGGACTGGCGGCGCTCAGTTTCACCAGTTGGGAAAGTGCCACGGGGTTTTCCACCAGCAGGGCCAGATAGGATGTACGCAGGGCGATGCTTTGGATAATAACCAGACTGCGCTGCAAGGCTTGGGTAGGATGGTCGCAACGGGCGGTTGCCCCCAGTAACAAGGGAATTAACTGGTCAAAGCGCTGCCTTCCGGTTGCGGGCAGGTGGCGGAAGAAAGCAGCTTGTTGGACGGCCTGTAACAGGCGTAAACACTCGTCCCCTTCAAATCCCGCTTGCGACAATTGCTGCGGCACTTGCTGCGACAATTGGGCGCCCGGTAGATCCAGCCATACTTGCTTCCACTGTAGCTGATTATCGTCCCAGGTTTCAGTCTGGGGCGACGCAAACACCTGCTCGAACTGCTCACCCACCCGCCGGCGATGGAAGTCCAGGTCGTGCAATAAATCCCGCCAGTTTTTATATCCCAATACCGCCGCCAGGCGCACCTGCCCCTGTTCGTCCTTGGGCAGGTTATGGGTTTGCTGGTCGGCATAGGCTTGCAGACAATTTTCAACTTTGCGTAAAAACAGGTAGGCCTGCGTTAAATCGTTGACCGCGTAGGCGGGTAAATGGCCGGACTTTTCCAATTGCCGAAGCACGCCCAAAATATCGCGCCTTTGCAGTCCCGGTTCACGCCCCGCCCGTATCATCTGAAACGTCTGGCCGATAAACTCCACTTCCCGTATGCCACCGGATCCTAATTTGATATTGTCTTGCATACCCTTGCGCTTGACCTGCGCAACCAGTAATTGCTTCATGTCACGCAAGGATTGGAAAGCGTTGAAATCCAAGTAGCGACGGTACACAAACGGTTTTAGCATAGCCATCAATACATCGCCCTGCCGCAGGTCACCGGCCACCGGGCGGGCCTTGATCATGGCATAGCGTTCCCAGCTTCGCCCCTGCAGTTGATAATAGTCTTCCATGGCGGCAAAACTGGACACCAGCGGTCCGCTGTTGCCGTGCGGTCGCAGGCGCATATCCACCCGGAAAAGAAAACCCAAGGCGGTTCGATCACTAATCAGCTTGATCAATCGTTGGCCAAGGCGCATGAAATATTCCTGGTTCGACAAACCTTTCAGCGCGGTCTTGCCGTTTTCCGGGTAGGCAAAAATCAAATCAATGTCCGAGGAAAAGTTTAATTCCCGCGCACCGAGCTTTCCCATACCCAACACGACCAAACCCTGGTGCCGGCCGGCTTGGTCCATGGGTGCGCCAAACCGAGCGCTCAATTCCTTGTTCAGCATCTCCACGGCCACCGTCAACAAGGCTTCCGCCAATAGCGAAACTTCCCGGCAGGTTTCCATCACCGGGGCCACTCCCAGCAATTCCCGCCAGCTCAGACGCACCATCTCGCGCATCCGCAACCATCGCAACGCGGCAGCTAAATCTCCCTGGTGCGGGCCTTCAACAGCCGCCTGACGGCTTGCTGTCATATAGTAGTCATCCGGATAACGCCGGTCCAAATCACCACTGTGAAGCAAGTCAAGCAATATCAAGGGATTACGCCGGCAACTGGTGCGGGCAAACTCGCTAAAAACCCATAAACGCGCAATCTCCTCCCGCCGGCCCTGAATCAACGCCTGGTCGCGCGGTGGCAATGTATCGTGCAGGGCCTGCAATGCCTGGGATTGCTCATACTGCCACATATCCAGCTGTTGGTTGTCGCCGTTTACCATCTTTTTCAATGAATCCATGCGGTTTGCCCAACTATGCAGTATAAAGCATTCGAGCGCTTTCGTGCCCCGCGACCCATACGCAAACGCCGTCCCGTTCAAGAGAGCCTACCATCACGTCGATAAAATCCATGCGTGATGCAGAAAGTTGGAAGCGGAGGTTGCATGGATTTTAAGTCATTCCTGAAACTAATGGTGAAATACGATGCGTCGGACCTCTATCTGACCACCGGTGCACCGCCTTCCATGCGTATTCAAGGCACTATGAAAGCCATCAACAACACTCCCCTGCTGCCCAATCAAGTCAAAGATATCGCCTACGGAGTGATGAATGAAGACCAGACCCGGGATTTTGAAATCTGCCCGGAAATGAATCTGGCCATTTCCGAACAAGCCGTCGGCCGTTTCCGGGTCAATATTTTTCGCCAGCGTAACCAAATCGGCATGGTGATTCGAAACATCAAAACCGTGATTCCCAGCCCCGGCGACCTGGGACTGCCGGCCATCATGACCAAATTAATTTCGCAAAAACGCGGCTTGATTCTTATCGTAGGCGCGACCGGTTCCGGAAAATCCACATCCTTGGCCGCGTTGATCGACTACCGCAACGCCAACAGTCCCGGCCATATCATCACCATTGAAGACCCGGTGGAGTATATTCATAATCATAAAAAATCCATCGTCAATCAACGGGAAGTGGGTATCGACACCCTGACCTACGCGGACGCACTAAAAAATGCGCTGCGCCAGGCACCGGATGTTATCCTTATCGGTGAAATCCGCGACCGTGTAACCATGGAACACGCGATTACCTTTGCCGAGACCGGCCATCTGTGTATTTCCACCCTCCACTCCAACAACGCCAACCAGGCATTGGACCGAATTATCAATTTTTTTCCCGAAGACCGCCGCAATCAACTGCTGTTGGACATCTCCCTGAACATGCGCGGCATCCTTTCCCAGCGACTGGTACAAACCATGGATGGCAAGCGCACCGCCGCGGTGTAAGTGCTGTTGGGCACGCCGCTGGTTGCCGACCTGGTGCGCCGCGGTGATATTCACGGCATCAAGGAAGTGATGGAGAAATCGGAAAATCTTGGCATGCAAACATTTGACAGCGCGTTATTTCGCCTGTATGAATCCGGTCGCATCACCATGGAAGAAGCGTTGCGCAACGCCGACTCCCATAACAACCTGCGCCTGCGCATCAACCTGTCACAGGGTAAAGTCGCCAACGATGATGAATTCAGCAATGCCAGCGGCGGTAACAATAACGGGGAAAACGGTGGATTGTCCTTGAGCCTGGACTGACGGAAAAGCACGAATAGGTAATCGCCTGTCGGTGTAGGGCAAACACATCCGCCCATGCCATCACGCCTTCGCTTACGCCGGCGGACACCATGCTATTGGCATCACTCGCCTAAACGATTTCGTAGTTGTTGCGCCAACTCGGCATCTGTTAACTGTATGTAAGCCAGGTACCCACGGATGGTTTGCAACGACTCCCCTTTGCGCCAAACGCCTGTTTTGAGAAAATTGTGGATAGCCGCCCTGATCTGCCTTTTTAATTGACGCGGTACACGGGGAGCTGCATCACCGTTAACAACAAGACCGGTGATCTGTTGGCGGTTACCTTTGCGATAAATCCGGGTCTTGTTTTTATTGATGGCAAATCCCTCGGCGCTTACGATGGACCGGACCGTTCCCAACAATTTATTGATGGCTTGAGAGTCCTGCAGCGCCGTACAACTGAACGTCAAATCGTCGGCATAGCGTGTGTATCGCCACTGTTGTTTGGCGCTGTAACCGGTCAAACGGCGATCCAAGGCCAGGCATAGCGTATTGGTCAATGCCGGACTGGTTGGCGCGCCCTGCGGCAGACAACGTGGCCCCAAGGCGACAAAATAGTCTTTGCCACCGTGATTAACCATCTCCCGCGGTGCCTCGGTACATAAGGCGGCCAGCAGGATGGCGACCTGTTCACGGTAACCCGCTTTTCGAAACAAACCCTTCACACGCGGAAACGTCACCGATGGAAAAAAATCCTTCACATCCATCTTCACAATGACATCGGCGCCGCTATGCTCCCGGGCATTGCTGAACGTGGAACGGCCGGGTAAAAACCCGTGTGCCGCGCCGTGCACCGGCAGTTTCTCGACAATGTCGCGCAATATCAATCGCTGGCATTGCTTCAACAACGGCAACGGCGCCCAAATCGCCCGTTCATCACCGTTGCGTTTAGGGATGGTAAAGCGGTGATAATGGATACGCGTGGCGGCATCACGGTGATAACACAACCAGCGCAGCTTGGACACACTGATATTTAGCATTTCCGCCAATTGACCCGGCGTGTACAGCGGCGGCAAGCCGTTGTTGGCGACGCGCGCTTCCGGCTCGTCAATATCAAAATCGTCTTTGCCGTCAAAATCGTTCCAGTAATAATATTCGCCGATATGGACAATATGATTTTGACGATAAATATCCCAAGCCGCTTTTTTCAGTTTACGTTTTTGCTCGGCTTCCTGCTTGAGGGCGTTTTTATACGCCTTAAGCTCACGGTCGGAAAGCTTTTCGGTATTCTTGCGCTCCACCCAAAAACCGTTGACTTGAAGTTGCTGGTGCACATAAGCATCAACACCGCCTGCCTGCTCAATTTGTCGCCATAATTGTTGGTATTGTTGATCGCTCATTGTCAGCCCGCTGAAATATCCAAATAACCTTTTATTGTCAAATCATCTATCTTTGTTTCAAATGCCGTTCGCGCCGCCCCGTCGCTGTTGTAACACAGTTGTTGCAGTCGCATGGTTTCCCCGCTTATACCCCAGCGTACCTGTATCCTATTGCGGTCCAGCAACACGATATAAACATGTTCATGGTTGCCGGCATCACGGCGACTGAGGGTTTTGGTTTGCGTTAACACGATATGGCGACCGGGATCTTTCTCCCTTTCCCGCAACTCATTGGCATAGCACAGGCGCAGGGCAATCAAATGGGCGCACGGCCCTTGGGTAAGCTTGTGCTTACGATAAAACGGGCAAGTACATTGCGCCTTGGATACACCGCCTTCTTCATTGATCAACAATTGGGGTTGGTATTGACGTTGATCGGTTGCGTCGTCCACCTGGCCGGTTAATTCCACACCGGTGTTATAAATATACTGCTCGGCGGTAATGGTCGCCGCCGCCTTGGCTTGCACCAGGTCATGGGCGTGACGATGGTGTTTGTTGCGAAAATTCAGCTGTTCACTTTCCAGCGTCATATGGGTAAGCGAACGCCAGCGATAGGTCTTCGCGGCGATATCAAAGCAAACTTGCCCCCTTTGCGACGAGGCCTGCAGCACGGCATACACTTTTTCCAGCGGCATCGTCAACGCGGACGCCATGGATGCCAGATCCGCCCGATAATGCTGTTTCAAAAAGTCGTGCACCGGACGCATGGATTCCATACTGTCCACTACGTGGGGTACCAGCAAGTCCAGGTTGAGTGCCTGGGACCAGTTGGAACTGGTGAATCCGGTCAACC
>Ga0114931_10000295_pt1 | contig 58334 bp, 44 predicted proteins | sample 2SBtaG_FD_89579 | JGI IMG/M metagenome (GOLD analysis project Ga0114931, IMG submission 89579) | Deep subsurface microbial communities from Kolumbo volcano to uncover new lineages of life (NeLLi) - 2SBTROV14_V59a metaG | ecosystem: Environmental > Aquatic > Marine > Volcanic | place: Kolumbo... | reverse complement strand
GCCGATTCGTGCGATCCGGCGACGGGATGCGTCAACACCGACATCAGCGCCCATTGCGATGACCAAAACGCTTGTACGGCTGATTCGTGTGATCCGGCGACGGGATGTGTCAACACCGACATCAGCGCCGATTGCAACGACCAAAACGCCTGCACGGCCGATTCGTGCGATCCGGCGACCGGATGTGTCAACACCGACATCAGCGCCGAATGTGATGATCACAACGTGTGTACGGATGACGTTTGTGACCCGGTGCAGGGTTGCCAAAACACCGACAACAGTGCCCGTTGTGATGACAGCAATGTTTGCACCGACGATAGCTGCGATCCGATGAAGGGATGTGTTAACACGGACAACAGCAGTCGTTGCGATGATCAAAATGACTGCACGGCTGACAGTTGCAATCCAGGCAAGGGGTGCGTCTCGGTTCCCGACTGCCGGTTCAACAGCGACTGCGACGACGGTAACGATTGCACGACGGATGTCTGTACGCCTGAAGGATGCTGTGAGAATACGCCCGAATGCGTCGCGAACAGTGATTGCGACGACTCGAATGCATGTACTACGGACATTTGTTCGGCGGACGGTTGTTGTGAGCACGCGGCGATCTCCTGCGACGATGGCAATGGATGCACGATTGATTCCTGTGATCCGTTGACCGGGTGCCTCAACCTGGACGACAGCGCTCGATGCGACGACAACGACATCTGCACGTTGGAGACGTGTCAACCCTCAACGGGTGAATGTATTCGGACGGGGGTTGTGACCTGTGATGATCAAAACGCCTGTACGAACGATTCTTGTGATCCGGTGGAGGGTTGTCTTCACGATCAGATTGCCTGTTGCGGAATCGAGTGTTCGCCGACGACCAAGGCGCTCTTTGCTGTTTGGAACGAGAACGAACGACGCTTCTCCGGCGCCCAGCGATGTATCGAGTCTTGGGATTCGACGTTGCTGAGCGGTTTTGCGGACGGTGCTCCCAATCAGTTGTGGCGATCGTTTTTGCAGACCGACAAGGGCAAAGCCCGCATCGATGGTGTGGCAAGTCCCGTTGTGTGCGGCGAACAAAGTGAGGATGCGCCGCTGTTGGGTGTTTCGTCTCGTGTGCTCGCGTTCGACGGGCAGGTTGTTCGTTCGGGTAGGACGCTTGTCGGTCAGGGGTTTGAAAAGGGGATGATTGCCTACGCTCCCGGCGGAGGCGCTCCGACGCCGGCCATCGGGTTTGTGCGTGGTGGGCAGGATCAGATCCCGGCGCTTGTTTCGGTTCCGGCGCCAACGGTTATCGACCCGGTGATACGTGCCGAAACCGAGGGGAACATTACCGCCACGGGGGTCCGCGGCGAGGTTGGTCAAAAGGGTAGCCTGCTTGTCTACACCGACGTCGAGGTGAAATGGGATGCCAAGGGGCAGGTCATTCAGGACACGTTCCTTGAACTCACCAACGACTATCCCGCGGACGTGAGGCTACAGATGTACTTGGTCCAGGGTGACACGTGCAAGTGGGTGGATAACAGTTTTTCGCTTACGGCCAATCAGCCGATTTATTGGTCTGCGCGCACCGGACAACCGGCCGGTCTTTCGCCGCTGGCTGTGCTCGGAGAGGCGTGTCCGGATGATGATCCGACAAATCCGGGTGGCTCGCGCATTCGCGGTTATGTTTTGATCTGGGCGGTTGACAATGCTTCCGGCGTGGAGATTCGCTGGAACCATTTGAACGGGGCTGCCACGATTGTCGATTATCGAGACATGACAGCCTGGGAGTACAACGCCTGGGCTTTCCAAACGGTGGCTTCGGTCCAGCACGGGGATGTGCTTTTGCAACCATTCGGGCAGCTTGACCTCGACGGGGTGGAGTACGAGCTTGCGCCGGATCAGTTGCTGCTCGACTTCTTCGCCACCGGTGCGGTTGTTCATTCGGCAACGACAGCGTTGGGATCGACACGCAGCTTATTCTTTGGGCGATCAAGAAGGACCTTCGTCCGGCGCTGAAGTAATACGGCGAACGCTTCGTTGCTTTGAAAAGAACATTCTATCGGACGGTGCGCTGCGGCGTGCCGTCCGATAGTTTTTTCTGCTCATCTCCAATCGTTGTGTCGTTGACTTTTGTCATCTCCCTGCCAAGCATCATTGACTACGCCGTCTTTTGCATCCAGCGCAACGATTGAGTTGTGCTTACAGGTGGCAAAAGCGTGGTATTGTTTGAAGAGGGTAAGGGGTCGCAACATCTCCGGGGTCAAGTGGGGAGGCGACAGAAGCGTTTCTGATAGGGGGAAACAAGATATGTCTCAACGTTCGATGCCGCGACAGAAGAAGACGCGGCGAAAGGTTGCATCATTGTTGATGCTCTGTACCGCAATGAGCTGGCCACTCGCCGGCGTTTCCGGTTGTGGTGCAAGCGGGTTTCTTGGGCTACAGGACTACCAGCGCGACTTGCTGTTTTTTATCGGGTCGGTTGCGGTTTCGCTGCTTTCCGACCAGAACCCACCACCTCCACCTGATGGCGGGGCTGGTCAGCCGGTTCCCGGGCAGAACGGGATAAGTTGTTGGGACCTCAATGGCGACGGGGTTGCCGACGCCAACGAGGACACCAACGGGGACGGATTCTTCGACGCCTTTGACTGTCGAGGTGCCAATGGGTTGGCGTGCTGGGATTTGAATGGAAACGGCGTTGCGGATGATGCCGAAGACGTAAATTCCGACGGCAACATCGACGTGCTCGATTGTCGTGCCAGCGGAAGTGCCGGTGCGAGGGATGGAGTCGATGGGTTGAATTGCTGGGACCTAAACGGTAACGGTCTGGCGGACCCCGCCGAGGATCAAAACGGAGACGGAAACTTTGATGCGCTCGATTGTCGTGGCGATGTCACCGAGACGAATTCGACAGGAAGCGGTCCTGCCGGTCCGGCTGGTCCTCCCGGGTCTCCCGGAGCCAACGGTCTGAACTGCTGGGATATCAACGGAAACGGCATCGGCGATCCGCAGGAGGACCTCAACGATGACGGGTTTTTCACCGCTTTGGACTGTCAGGGATTCGGCGAAAGCGGAGGCGGACCCGGTACTTCGTGCTGGGACGTGAATGGAAACGGTTTTGCCGATCAAAACGAAGACATCAACGGGGATGGATTTTTCAATGCCCTTGATTGTCGCGGTGCCGACGGGGCTGATGGTTCCGACGGCAAGAACGGAATCAATTGTTGGGATACAAACGGAAACGGCGCGGCGGACCCGGACGAGGATGTAGACGGAGACGGGTTCTTCACGGCGCTCGATTGTCGCGGAGCCGACGGGGCTGACGGGACCAACGGAACCAACGGGACCAACGGAACCAATGGAACCAATGGGCTTAGCTGCTGGGACCTCAATGGAAATGGGATTGGCGACCCGCAGGAAGATATCAACCACGACCAGGACTTCACGGCGTTGGATTGCCAAGGGGCCGATGGTCGTGACGGAACCGATGGTACCGATGGAACCAACGGCGTCGACGGTCAAGATGGACTGAGCTGCTGGGACCTCAACGGAAACGGAGTCGGTGATCCGGATGAGGATATCGATCACGATCAGTTCTTTACGGTAATGGACTGTCGCGGTGCGGATGGTGCGCCCGGTGCCGACGGTCGAGACGGTGTGAACGGTACGAATGGAGCGGATGGACTCCATTGCTGGGACACCAACGGCAACGGGGCGGGCGAACAAGACGAAGATATCAACGGCGACGGTTTCTTTACCGCGGCTGATTGTCGCGGCGCGGACGGCGTCGACGGTCGAAACGGTACCGACGGAGCGGACGGAGCCGATGGTTTGAATTGTTGGGACACCAACGGCAACGGCATTGGCGATCCGGATGAGGACATCGACAGCGACGGGTTTTTCACGGCGCTCGATTGCCGTGGAGCTGACGGACGAGATGGAACCGATGGTATTAACGGCACGAACGGAACCAACGGCACTGATGGCATCGATGGTCAAGACGGTTTGAGCTGCTGGGACCTCAACGGCAACCACGTCGGCGATGCTAACGAAGACCTGAACAACGACGGGTCTTTCAACGCACTTGACTGTCGTGGTGCTGATGGAAGCGACGGTCGCGACGGCGTCGACGGAACCAATGGGACCGATGGAATCGACGGTACGAACGGAACCGATGGTCGTGACGGTTTGAATTGCTGGGACACCAACGGGAACGGACTCGCCGATCCGGATGAGGATGTGGACAACGACGGGTTCTTCACCGCCTGGGATTGTCGAGGTCGCGACGGTGTCGATGGTCGCGATGGGGCCAACGGTCAGGATGGCAGCAACGGTCTGAATTGTTGGGATACCAACGGCAACGGAGTGGCCGACCAAGACGAGGACGTCAACGGCGACGGTATTGTGGACGCCGCCGATTGTCGAGGTGCCGATGGAAGTGATGGTGCGGACGGATTGAGCTGTTGGGATACCAACGGCAACGGGATCGCGGACGCGAGTGAAGACGTCAATGGAGACGGCGTTTACGATGCGAGGGACTGTCGTTCGAGCGGTGGCGATTCGCAGCTTCCACTCTTTGACATTTTCATCGATGACTTTTTCACGGTGCATGATGGGACGTACCGGTCGATCTCGGCGGCAGGGGACGTTCACGTCGAATTGATTAAAGAACCGGCACTGGGACCGACCGAGGTGGTTGCTTTCAGGACATCGGTTCCGTATTCCTACGACGATGCGGGTCATGACGATCCGGGCGTTGCGCAAAACACGGTCAACCTACGCCTGTTTCTCTGGCGCGAGGGACCGGTGGAGGACTGCTTTGTCGTGCGTTTGGACACGTTCCGGGCACGTCACGGCAGCGGCGTAACGAGATACGGCGACACGCGGTACATCAAGCTCGATGATCCCGCCACGCCGGACCCGTCGGGCGTTCTGGTGGTTGTGGACCTTCCGCTCAACACCAGCGGTGGTGATATGACGGACGGATTGGGGCTTCCCGGCGACCTTCGGACGGGCGATTTCCTGGCGTTCGAGGTCAATATCGACCCCGGCTCATCCTACGATCCGGACATCTCCTACACCTTCATGGGGGCGGAGTTTTTTGAGACGCCTGCGGGATGGACGTCGGTTGAGCATGCAACGGTTTTCGCCGGGGTTGATGACGTAGACTGTCACTTCCGGCATGAGTGCGGAACCAACAGTGACTGCGACGACGGTCTCTTTTGCAACGGTGAAGAAGTTTGTGATGCCGGAGTTTGCATACCCGGAGACTTCCCTTGCAGCCAGGTGGGTGAGATTTGTGATGAGGTCGATGATGAATGCGTTGCATGTGACGTCGATATCGACGGCGAAATCAGCAGCGCCGACGACAATCACGACAATGGATCAAGCGACGGTCACGACAACGGATCAAGTGGCAGCCATGACAATGGCTCAAGCGACGGCCAGGGGGACGGGTCGGGCAGTTCCGATAGTGGCGAGAACCACGATTCACACGAACCGCACACGACGAGCGACAAGACGATCATCTGCCATATTCCACAGGGAAATCCGGGCAGCGCTCACACTCTTCGTGTCTCTTCGTCAGCGGTGAACGCACATCTCGCTCACGGCGATACGTTGGGAGCATGCGAGGGGACGTGCGGCGGTTGCAGTGAGACCGTGGTTCTTCGCAGTGACTCGCAGGGGGAGGTTTGTGCATCCTCGTACCGTCCCACCGAGTTTTTCTGGGGAGCGCCTGTGCAGTGGACGATGACGGCACGCACCGGCATTGATGACACCCAGCCCACGAATCCCGATGCCGCCGGAACCACAGGTTCGGTGGTGATTGATGATCGCGGAGCGGGGGTCGCCGATAGCGCATGCGCCGGCAGCTCGGGGATTTCCGGCGAGGGCGACGCGCAGGATGAGGAGTTGATTCTCACCTTTGATCGCGCTGTCGTCGCCGATGACCTTACGCTCGGTCTGGCGGACATCAACTTTACCTTTGATGAGCCTGTCATTTACCTGTCCAGTGTCGACTCGGCCGGTTATGACTACATCCTTCAGGAGACCGAAATCGAGGCGGCTTTCCGCGTCAATGGGTTTGAAAGCGGACGCATTCAGTTGCTGAGGTTTTCGCAGCTTCCTGCGGGACTGCTGATTGACGGCATTAAGATTCGCGAAACGCAGGGCCACATTAAGCTCGACTTCGTCAATTCTGTGCTGGCAGACTGCCCGTAGAACTTGGAGCGACGGCGGGGCAGTTACGTTATCCACATGATGGTTTCCCGTGGATGGTGTGGCCACCGTTCGCTGGGTCGTTAAAAAGGAAATGATCAGCCCGTTGTCGGTGCGAGAAGATCGCGCCCGCAGCGGGCTTTTTTTATTGATTCGCTCGAGAATCCTCCGATCCAGGGCGATAAGCATTGCCAACGGCGTCGTAGAATCTTAACCCTCCGCGCCACGTCTGGACTCGATCCGGCGGAGTTTGTCTTGAAGTGTTTTGGATTTGGGTGTAAGGTCAAGGTGTAGCAGGTTGGCGATTGTGGTGGAGGATGTGGGGCAAGAGTTGGCCACAACATGACGGAATTGTCATCCGGTCGCAATGTAGCTGTTACACGTGGCGGCTATCTTCGCCATCTGATTGTGTCGAAAGCACCGGCGCATGGTGTGGTGCTTGGTCAGGTGCAGCAACCCAAACGAGGAAAGGAATCGGATATGACCATCAATTTCGGCTTTCTGTTGGCGATCGCCCTGGGAGTAGCTTCGTTGTTCTTGTTCTTTGGGGGGGTGGGGGTTTAGTTCTTTGTCACACTTTATTGTTGGGGTTGGCGATTCCGCTCCCTCACGGTCGCGGCTCTGTATCGACAGCCCGCCCCCAAGACTTGGAGCCTGTCCCAACAACCTGTTGTAGCGCGGACTTTCCATCCGTGAACACCGGCAAGAAGCCGGTGCCACACTATTCTGGGATAGGTTCTTAGCAGTGACGCTCCGCTCGTCTTCGTTGCGCGGGGTTTGCGTCAACGTTCTCGTCTACAGATTCCAATGCGTGAGTGTGGTGATCGAAGATTCAAGTAATCAAACGCAAGTGGATTCACCCGACAGTGCGAAGCGGAGCAAATCCCGGCGCCGTTTGTATTTTGTCGGCGTGGTCGTTGTCGTCGCTTTCGGTATCGTCATTGGGCGGAGTTTGAAAGTCGACGACGATGCCTTGGCGCAAGCCCTTGCGGGCACTTGGATTGCCGTTGATCCCAGCGACGCGTCGTTGCATCGGCGCGAGCTTCCGGTGTCGAACGAACAACTGATTATTCGTTCGGATGGGACGCTCACGCATGTCGTGGAATTGGCATCAAAACCCGGACAACCTGAAAACGATGCGTGGGGTTGGAAGGTTCGCAAAGGTCGATTGTACGTACGTTTCACCGGCGAAGACGCCACGGGACAATGGCTTCCCGGTTTTGCCTTTTCGGTTTCCGACACGAGGCTTTCGATTCGGATAAAGGGGCACCCCGCGAAGCAATGGGTTCGGGGTTGACAGTCAAGGAAGACGTAATCATGCCCGAGGCTCATCCTCCGGAAACCGAAGGGGCTGACAAGGCGGGGCTTTGTGACGGTCAGGACGTCGCGTCGAATCCGTTCACTGCCACGCAACGTGCTGCCCCGGGCGAACGTATGGTTTCGACATCACCGCCGATGGGGCAGGTTCTCTGGGGATACCTGCTGCTTACTTATGGAATCCTTCTTTTGAATACGATGGGATTCCTGAAACACGTCGAGTATACAGGTCCGGGGTTGGTTCTGTATTCAGCCGCCGTTTGGGTTACGTATTCATTTTTGTATCTCACGCCTCCTTTAATCCTTGTTGTGGGGTCGTTTCGCGTCGTCAACATGAACTGGTTACGGCGAAGGTTGGGACTTGGCGACAGGGCGATTCGTCGAATCGTCTTTGGAATGGCGATCTTGAGCTGTACGGTCGTGCAATACATGATTTTCGTGGACAAGACGGTTTTCGACGTGTTTGGGTTTCATCTCAACGGTTTCGTTTGGAATCTGGTTTTTACACGTGGGGGAATCGAGTCGATGGGAGGGGGTTCGGCAACGACCTCCCTGGCGGTACTGGTCGCGGTTGGGTTTCTCGTTGTTCAAGGGGGGGCGTTCGTTTTCGTTTTGAAGGCCGGGTTTTTTCGTCAAGCGGCGGCTCGATTGTATCGGCGTAGACCGATCGTCATCGGCGCATGCTGTCTGGTAATTGCAGCACTTTCTGCACAACTGGGGTACGGGATCAGCACGTTTTCCAGCTACGGATCGACACGCGCGGTTGCCTGTGCCTTTCCCGGTTTCATTCCGACAACGTTCGCGCGCCTTGCAAGCTCGCTGGGGTATCATGCACAGCGGACGCCCACCCTGAATGTCCGGAGCGAAACGGGTGGGCTTCGCTATCCGCTGCATGAGATTCGACGCGATCCAACGGTCAAACCGCTTAACATGGTTTGGCTTGTGTCCGAATCCCTACGCGCCGACATGCTCGATCCGGAAATCATGCCCAACACCTGGAAGTTGTCACAGCGGTCGAGCCGATTCGAGCATCATTACAGCGGCGGCAATGGGACGCGGATGGCCATGTTTTCGATGTTTTATGGCCTATACGGTCCCTATTGGTTTCCGTTTCTCGCCGAACGTCGCGGACCGGTTCTTGTGGATACGTTGATCGACCTTGAGTACCAGATGGGTCTGTTTACCAGCGCGATGTTTAGCTACCCGGAGTTCGATAAGACGGTGTTTTCACGGATACCGTCCGACCAACTCCACGAAGGGGGAATGAAACCCGCCTGGCGGCAGGATCAACGACACATCGACGCCTTGCTGCGATTCATTGACCAACGCGATCCAAGCAAACCGTTTATGACGTTTTTGTTTTTTGAATCTCCGCACGCGAACTACTCGTTTTCAAAAAAAGCGATCATTCGACAGCCTTACGCGGAATCGCTCAATTACGTCTCGATGGACCTGCAACGCGACATCGGTTTAATCAAAAATCGATATATCAACGCAAGTCATCAGGTGGACCTTTCGATTGCTCAGGTGCTTTCCTATCTCAAGGAGCACGATCTTTTCGACTCGACGATCGTTCTGATCACCGGGGATCACGGCGAGGAATTCATGGAAAAAGGGCGGTGGGGGCATAACTCGGCGTTTACCGAGGAGCAAACACGGGTTCCGTTTGTGCTTTGGGTTCCCGGCAAGCCCCCACGCGTCGTGACCAGGATCACCAGTCATCTCGACATTCCCGCCACGATGATGTCGCTTTTGGGTGTATTGAATCCGTCGCAGGACTACAGTCTGGGCTATGATTTGTTCGGTCCTCAAAAACGCGAGTTCACGGTGATTAGTGCGTGGAATCAAGTCGCCTACGTAGACAGCCAGTTTAAGGCGACCTTCCCGACTTCGGGTTTTGCCATGTTTCGCCAGTCGGTCACGACGGACCGTGACGCACCGGTTGCGGACCCCAACACGTTTTACCAGACACGTCAGGAAAACATTGTCAAAGTGATGCGCGGGCTTAAAGTATTTCAATAGAAGGCGTCCGTCGCCATCTTCCACACGTTCGTATCGCCTTTCAAAACGAGGGGGGAGTTGGTGCTTCGAAATAGACCTGTCTGCGGTGATCCTGTATCATGCACGCCGGCGCGGCGACATGGTGCGGTGATCGTCATGTCGCGGGATGGGAAGTTGGGACACGGTTTCGACGGGACGTTGAATTGCGAACGACGCGACGTAAAGTTTCAAGAGCGGATCGGGGTTGGATCGAGCAGATCGGGTGGCGGTCGGTGGATGATGTTTTGTCCTGGTCTGCCGGTGATGTTGCGGCTGTTTCGCATACTTCGGATGTTGTGGAGGTGCCGATCGACCCGGCATTTGGGGGACCGGCGAAGGTTTTTGTCAAACGCTACCGTTACGACAGTCTCGAACACCGGGTCAAACAGTCGTTTCGCGGGACGCTTTTTGGAAAAAGCCGGGCGCGGCGCGAGTTCGAGTTTCTCACCGAAATGCGCCGCCGTGCAATTCCTACCGTGCGCCCCATTGCGTACGGTGACAACTACGGACGCGTTTTTTTACGTGCGAGCTTTTTGATTACCGAAGGCGTGGAGGGGTTTCAGTCGTTGGACCTTTTTGCATTGCAGGCACTGCGTGATCGTAGTTTAGATCGCGGGCAGTGGCGGAGGTTGACGGCTGAGTTGGCGACGATGATTCGCAGAATGCACGACGCCGGTATTCATCACGGTGGTCTTTTTCTGCGGAACATTCTCGTGCGCGCGGGAATGGGCGGCGGGTATGACTTTGTGCTGATCGATCCCGATACGCACGGACGAATGACCTGCTCGCGCGTCGCGGAATCGTATGTCGTTTCCGATCTTTCGGAGGTCGTCGCGTCGGGAATGGCGTTGGGTCGACGTTACGGGTTGGCTACGTTAATGAAATCCTACTTTCAAACGCCACGCCTGAGTCTTGAGCAAAAAAAAGTCACGTCGCAAATCGTCGCGCGCGCGTGGCGGCTTGCTCCTGGTGAGCGGCGTCGAATGGCGATCACCGAGGCCATTGGGTGGCTGCGTGAAAGAGCGGATGCCGTTTCGAAGGGAAAAGCAAGCGAGCGCGTGTTTCGATCGGTTGATGAGTTTTTCGATACGCTTTGCTCTTGCGCGACCGGTGAGAATTCGAATCATGGATCGGAAAGGACGATTCGTTTCTCGTTTGCCGATGCGAACGGTTCGGGCGAGCCATCAGACCGTACGGTCGTGTTCGAGGGCGACGGGGTTTCCGTGAGTTCGGCTCGTCCGTCCCAGGCGGACCTTACGATCTTTACGGACACGCGGACGTGGCTGGCCGTTGTCTGTGGTCGTGCAGAAGCCGGTGCGCGACTTCGTTCGGGGAATCTTCGTATCGAAGGGGATTCAACGCTGCTGCACACCCTGATGCGTCGTCTGGATCAGGTCGAATCGAAATGCGTTTCGAGGCGGGTGCAGGATCGGGCGAACCGCGGCGCAGAGAGTGGGCGGCGTCTAGAGCGACCGGAGGTGCAATGCGGCGTCACGTCGTCAGTGAGGCCATTCGGCCGCAAATACAAAGCGGATGATTACGCTCATTATTATTCCCAAAAACACGCTGCCACTCTCGCCCGGCGCATTTCGAATTATTTCGAGCGAAGGATGATTCGCCGGTCGCTGTTGCGGATTCGAAGAAAGCACTATTTTGAAAGCGTTTTGGATTGTCCGTCGGGGACGGGTCGTTTTCTTCCGACGCTGGCTTCGCTGGGTGTTTCGGTCGTCGCGATGGATACCTCCGACGCGATGCTTCGAGAGGGCAGGAAGTATCACGGACTTTTCACGAAGTTTCCCATGGCGGTGGCCTGCTCGGCGTTTGAGATTGCGCTGCCGGACAACGCCGTGGATGTTATTCTGTGTTCGAGGCTTTTGCATCATGTCAGCGATCGCGAGGATCGTCTGCGCATTCTGCGGGAGTTTGCTCGTGTGGCCAAGGTGGGCGTTGTCATCTCATTTTTCGATGCCGATTGCTTTCGGTCGTGGAAGCGAGCGCGCAAGGAATGTCGTAGCGGAAAACCAAGGGGCAGGTTCGCCATGTCCCGGTCGGTTTTCCTGGAGGAGACCGCTCAGGTCGGTCTGAGACCAATCGGAATGAACGCACTGCTGCGATTCCACACGGAAGTCACCGCGGCCGCATTTCTTTGTTAGTTTGTTGCGGGAGAGTGTGTGCGGGGGGACCACCGGCAAGGTCGGGCAGTCTCGGCCAATAAAAGCGTGTGTGATAGGGGCGGTGCCCACGCAACCGCAACCGCGAGGGAGCGGAGACGCAGCCTTCTTTTTGAAATTCGTCGGATCGCTTCTCCATGGGCGAGGCCCCGTTAACAGCTCCTCGTACACGTTCCAATAAACGACCGTTGGTGATGATGCCGTGGGAGGCCGATAATACCCAGTTTCTCCAAGTCGAAGCGCAAGAGGCAGACCGGGTAATTCACAATCATTTTTCAGTGCCCCGTGAGTGCGAAGCTGCTAGAATTGAGGGACTCCGCCAGGGGAGGTGGTATGAATTATGCACACGACGGACGTAGGAATGTCTGCGAACAGTTTCGACATTTGGCCACCAGGGTTTGAACGAATTCCCGAGGGGGATTCGTGGGTAGCGTCGACGATTGACGAGTCGGCCCGTGCCTATGACGCGGTCAAGCATCATAGCTGGTACCAAAACCTTGGTCCGACGCTTGAGGCCCTGGCGACCGAGGCGCACGACGGGGATGTTGTAATCGATTATTCCGCCGGGACCGGGATTTTCACGGAGGAGTTTCTTCGGCGCAATCCGGACCGTCGCGTCGGGCTCTTGCTTGTGGACGCGTCACCCAAGTTTCTAAGACTTGCGCTGGAGAAGTTTCGCAGCGACGATCGCACGGCCTATCGCCGGTTGCGTTACCTGAAGGATCAGCAGCGATTGCAACAACTGGGCGAGGTGCTTCCCGATTCGCTTCGTGATCGCCGGGTGGATGGACTTTGTTCCACTAATGCGGTGCACCTGTACGGTGACTTGGATGCAGTTCTCAGGTCGTGGACGCAAGTGATACGTCCGGGCGGTTTTGTTCTCGTTCAGTCCGGCAACATCGACAACCCCGATGCCCCCGCCGATTCCTGGTTCATCGATCGGACGGTCGAGCGCGTTCAATCGGTGGCCCGGAAGCTTGTCGTATCGCAGCCCGATTACGCCGCATTTCGGGAAGGTCTTGATGACGCCGAACGTATCGAGGCACATGATCGGCTTCGTCATTCTTATTTTCTTCCGATCCGACCGTTGCGTTTTTACCTGGACTGTCTCAACGACGCCGGTTTTCACGTCGAGTCGGTCCAAGTTCAACCGGTCGACGCAATAGTCACGGAATGGTCGGATTTTCTATGTGCTTATCACGAAGGCGTTTTGGGCTGGGCGGGTGGATGTCGGCGAGTTGAGGGACGCGATCCACCGGCGGAGCTTGTCACACTTCGAAAGCGCCTGCTGCATGAAGCGATGGCAAAACTGTTCAAAGGGGAACCGTCGTTCAAGGCGTGCTGGACTCACATAAGGTGCCGCAAGGCGTAACCCCGTGCACGGGTCTCGTTCGCACTCGTAGGCTGTCGGACGGCGACTCCTCCGAAAACATGCGTTGCGCGGGGTTTTTGCTCCAGTCAATGGCCTGCTCCGATACACGGCGGGGGCGCATTTTCGTCGTAGTCCTGTGAGTAGACTAGCCTAATTTTCCGGGTCAGCTTGTATTCCAGACGATGTATTCCGATGACTGTTGTGCTTCGCCATCGGCGCCGGGTTTTTGGGTGCGACACCGCCATCTTTCCGGTGGAAAAGCCGGCGAAAAGCGGGGTCGCACTTTTTCAGCGGCCTGCTAACTGTCGAGGTTCGCTGCGTCTGAAATGTCTTAAGAGCTTCGCAACATAGCGCGCTGTTGTGTCGGGTGTGGTGGCGCTGTGTCCAACGGATGAATTGTCGAAGTGCACGTCTGTAAAAGCGGGTCGTGTACATAAAATGAAATAGATAGCTCCGATACCCAGGGGGGGCATCGGGAAGAACGAGAGGTTAGAATGACCGCTGAGACGAAGAACCGACCGCGCAGAGTTTTAGTCGTGGACGACGATCGGGCAATTCATGAAATGTTTAACGAGTTTTTCCCGAACTCCAAAGCAGGACACGCCCTGGAAAACCAGGAGTCCGTTCATTCCGACAAAACGAGTCGATCACACGACGATCCGCATTTTGAGTTGGATTCGGCTTTTCAGGGGGAGGAGGCACTGCAAACGCTCGTTGATGCTTGGGCGGAAGGTAAGCCGTTTTTGACCGCGTTTGTCAGCATGAACATGTCCTCCGGTTGGGACGGTGTCGAAACGACCTCGCGACTGTGGAAAGTCGACCCGTTTCTGCATGTCGTGATTTGCACGACGCGATTCGAGTACCAGTGGAACGACATCGTGGACCGGTTGGGACGAACCGAAAGGCTTTTGATACTCACCAAACCTCTTGAAGCGATTGAGGTCAAGCAAGCGGCCCTCATGCTGACGGAAAGGTGGAACGCGAGTCTGCAGGAATGGTGCCGCCTCACCGAAGCCCAGCAGGAGGCCTCCGACGCAAGACGAGCCATGATGGCGGCGAAGCGAAGAATCGATGAAGCTGTTGGCGAGTGGCAATTCAGCGGCAAAATCCCTCCCATGGGGATTTCCGACCATGGAAAGTAACTGCGACGCACCTGTGCACCAGAACGATCGAACCACTCTGGAACACGTCGTTTGAGCTTTCGGTCTTGATCCGTGGGAGCGGAGCGGGCGAACATCCTCCTTGCTTTTGAACCAGGGCGGATGGGTCGCAAGAAACCGTGGAGACCGCCCTGGCCGAAAGCCTCCGTCTTGCCACACGAAACCAGACCCCTCCCCATCGCCTTGTTACGCCTTCCTTTCTGTCTTGCCGAGCGCCCTGTCTGCGTGCGGGGACGCACAGGCAGGAGCGAAGCATCTCGCCTGTGCTGGCATTTTGTTTCCTCGCGGTCGCGGCTTTGATTGGACGAACGGAATCCAGACATTTGGCTGTGACGCTGCACGGGATGGTGTGCGTCCGTGTGCCGCCGCACGTTTCCGCGTGGCACGGTCATGAGACCGTTTTTTTGGCATGATAGTACGCCCGTCGATACTTCCTTGATCCTGGTTGCATCTTGAAGGCTCGCGACAACTGTTCCATCGCAAGACCGTGGCGTTCCATGAGCATGTATGTTTTGCCAAGTGAGTAGGCTGCCGCGGGGCTGTGCGGGTGTTTTTTCACGCGCCGGAGGTTGATGCGCAGCGCCTTTCGCAGGTGTTTTTGGGCGTGTTTGGTGTCACCGATGGCCAGATAGGTTCGCGCCAGCGAACGGTTGACGGACGCTCGATTCGGATTCTCTTTCAGGGCTGCCAGGTCGATTTCAAGGGCTCGTTGGATATAGCGTTTCGCCCGCGTTGAATTCCCCATCCTTTTCTCGCAATTCGCGAGCTTGCGTAGGATTGAGACGCGACCTGGCTTTTGGTCGAGAACACGCTGATAGAGTGCGGCGGATATGTCCCAACGCTCGTATCTTGCGTAACGTGATGCGAACTTTTCGACACCGTTTGCGATACGCCGGTCTATCCTCATGCGCTTGGAAGGTGATGCGTACAGCACTGCGGTCGTGGATGCGCTGAAAAGAAAGACGATCACCGTGGTTAAGGTGAAACGCCGCGCCAGTCCCGTCAAAGGGGCGCGAAACGGGGTGGCAGACGATGGTGTCGTCTTGTGTCGTCGCGCGGATTTTTCCAGCGATTCGGGTCGTACGAAGTGATAGTAGGTGGTCGTCAACATAAGCCCCATCCCGACCAACACCTCGGCGATCTCCGCCTCGTTGAATCCGAAGGGGTCACACTCAAGAAAGGCGGCGGTCAAGAAGAAAGGCCAAAGGTACATCGGCGGCGATGCCACCCCGCGCCTATCGAACCAAAGGGCGATCCTGAAACGCAGGCGCAGCATCGCGGGATACACCAGTCCATAAAGCGCCAAGGAGATCGCCATCGCGTAACTGAGTGCGGCTTTCAAGCCTGTTCCGAACGGTCCGGTAAAGAAGTTATGAATGTTGGTTTCGCCTTGAAGATTATTGGTGCGAAAAAAATCGGGCGAGGAGAAATCAACAATGCGCTGCCCCCAAGATATTTCCTCCATTGCGACGTAAAAGCAACTCAGCGACAAAAGGAGGAAGAACCATCGAAATCGCCAGCGCGTCCGCGCCAATCTCGCGGAAATGACAAACGCCACCGCGATCGACCAGAACTGAACCCACTCGCCGATCAAGTCCTCGTACGTCGCCCAGATGTAAACGATCGGGTATTGCAGTACGACGACCGTGTAAAAGCCGACGACGGCAAGGTATAGCGCGCTTGCGAAAGCCACGTGTGGTTTGATTCTCTGCAACTGTCCCATAAGGTCGCTCCGTTTCCGTAAACGGTGCTCAAGCAAGGCGCTGCCGCCTCGGGCAATCGCAGCCCTGTCACAGCTTACAATACGCCAAACATTCTTGCGGAGATGCAATCCCGGCGGGAGCTTCTTTTGAACAGGCCGTTTCGCGTCGCTGAAATGGGCTGTCGCCAAGGAACTGCGGGATGGCTCGAGCTCGGATCGCTCTTTGCAATGACCTTGCCATCCGTCGACGCGGACCAAGTGCAGTGGGCAGCGACGGTTGCGATGTTCGTGTGACGTCCGCCGCCCGGTGCGGTTATTCGGCGGTTGCGGGACCGATTCCGCCTGACCGGATCCAGTCTTTGTTGTTACGACCGAGCGGATTGAAGCTTTCAGGTTCTTCGGTTGATATCGAAGCATTGCGGGGAAGAAGATAGTGAGGAACCCGGTTCAAAAAGTGTTCGGTATACGTGTCCGTGCCGCCCCAGATCGGAAACCATTGTCCCAGGCGGGCGAACGTGTCGTACATGATGAATCGGGCCATTGCATGGTACTGTTGTGCCCCCGAATAAAGAACCTGGACCGCAAAGGCCACGTTTCCTACGACGGGAACAACGCCAACCGCAAGAGCAACCCAGGGTTTTTCGCGTTTGGTCGCGGCGTTTTGAACCAACCTCGCCGTCGTGTACAACGTGCGTGCGACGCAACCGCCGCCAATGAAGACCGCGACCAGGATTGTCTCGTCAATCACCCCTGCCATCCACAACGCCGGCGCGACCCAAAACTCGATCAACTTGACGAAAGGTTTGATTGCAAGGTGAACGCCGAAATCCGTCAGATAAGTACTCGATTCCTCCTTTTCCATCTGCCCGCGCAGCGCGGTACATTGGGCGTCGTTGAGTTGCCCGCGTTTTTTCCAGCACGCGATCCGCTTGTCCAGGTAGTCCCGTGCCAGGCGTTCGCGATAGGTCTGCGAGCAAAGCCCCTTCCAGCAGCTTCTCAAAAAACCTCGAAGGTCCATTTTCGCCGCCTTGGCGAGCATCAGGCGGGCCAACGAGAAAAGGATGCGCGGACCCGATCGCAAGGCGCGTACCGATTCTCGCGCGTACCATCGGATGGGGCGGGTCTGATACCATGCTGCCTGCTCATTTGTGATCGACCCCTTGGCGTGGTGATAACGAATCGCACACTCGTACCTCGAAAGCGACTTCCAGTTGTGCTGATGCAATGCCAGGGCGTTGACGTTTTCGTCGAGCTGCCGCATTCGTCGGCCCCCCAGGTCGGCCTCAAGGTCGACCCTGTGGCACGCAATGCACTTGCGCAGTTTTGAAATGTCGACGTTGTCAAACAGCGGAGCACGATGTCGAAATGATTTCGGGAGATAGAATGTTAGTAGGGACAGGGGGTTCATCGGGATCAACGCGGGAATCCCCGACTCAAGATCAATCCATGCCCATCGATACTCGCCCCGGTCGTTGCGTCCGTCACACATAAAGTTATTCAGCGCGACCGGGTTTCCTCGACCGGCCTGCCAGACAAGACCGTCGAAACCGAATTCGATCAGGTGCGACTGAAGGGGTTTCATGATCTTTTGCGTTACATCTTGAAGCTCTCTGTGATCGGTGGGCGTGTAGGCGTGATGCAACGCGACGTGACGACCCTCGATCAACTCGCAGTCCATCTCGAACGCGGCGTGTTGATCGTTCCACCTGTATCCGTAAGCATGCGATACGCGCAAACGATTCCCGAACCAGAATGGAACGAGTTCGGCGAGAATCCGGCGTCGCAACACGGCACAACGAATTGCGGACTCGCACCAGACGTAGGGGTTCGGCGCACCAAGGCATGCATACTGCGCAATCTTGGCCATCCCTGACGACCCGAATACTTTTTGGGCCAGTTTTCGACCGGTCGGGTCGCAGGTAAGGTAAACAACCCCGGACCGTCCACGACCAAGCTCTTGATCCTCGGCGCAACTCCGGGGCCGCGGTCGCTCGATGAATTCGCAACCATCCGTCCGAAACGCGATCCATGAACGGCCAGCGGCCGCCGGTGTGGCGGCCACTCGAATCACCTCCTCGTTTGGATCCCCGGCAGCGACCGCGTTCTGCGATGATAAATGGGCAGACTTCGCTGCGGCCGGAGGCGACAAAATAGTCACATACGTTCTCCGCGTTTCGAATGGCTACTGAATCAAAAACATTCGCGTCGATCCGGCACAAACCTCCTCGATGCACGCACCCTTCGTGTCGCCGTGCGCCAAGTGGGCGGGCAACGCAGAAGTGCTAATCGTGATCGTATGGGCGTTGGCCGGGTTTCCCGGAGGTACGTGACAGATGGTTACTTTCGGCTGACCGTTGTTGTTGTCGTCGTCGCTACCGCTATCATCCTCGCTACCGCTGTCATCTCCCTGGCTATCATCGCTGTCGTCGCTGTCGGGCGGGCCGAACTCTCCCTGGCTGTCGTCGCTGTCATCGCTGTCGCCGTTAAAGCTGCCGTCGCTATCGCCCGGGTCACTGTCGTCGCTGTCGTCGCTGTCGGGCGGGCCGAACTCTCCCTGGCTGTCGTCACTGTCATCGCTGTCGCCGTTAAAGCTGCCGTCGCTATCGCCCGGGTCACTGTCGTCGCTGTCGGCGCTGTCAGGAGGTCCGAATTCTCCCTGGCTGTCGTCGCTGTCATCGTCGGCACCGGCCTGGCATCCTCCGCACGCCCCGAGGGTATCGCCTTTGCTCTCGAAGAGCGGAACGGCGTTGGTGTCTACAAGAATGGTTTCACCGGCGTCGCTGTCCGAGCTGTCATGCCCTTCACTGTCGCTGCCTCCGACTCCGCCAAACGGCAGGTCGCTATCGTCGCTGTCGTCGCTGTCGGGCGTGCCGAACTCTCCCTGGCTGTCGTCGCTGTCGTCGGCATCACCATAGTGGCACATGACCGTGCTTCCGCTGGGAGCAACGGTATGACAGTCAACTTCCTGGGCGCAGGTCGGTACGTACATCGCGACCGCCGCGGCGCTGACGTCGGTGGCGGTTTTACCGAATACACCCGCAAAAAAGAGTGGAAGCGGTCCGTTGGGTGAATCCTGCGAGTGTCGAACTACGACCCGAATGGCGTTGGTCGGGGTGTCCCCCGCGACGAAACTGTAGCTTCCGGCGTTGGTGTCGTAATACGCGTGGCCGAGGATGATATCCGTTTCCGGATCGAGCGTAAGTGTTTGACCAAGCACTGGGTTGCGTTCGACGAAGTCCTCCGCCGCAGCCATCGCTGCGTTGGTCGGGTTCCCGTTACCCACGGGGTACGCAAACTCTGCCACGGCTGCCAGGGCGGCCGCATCTGCCGCTCGCTGCATGTCGGTTCGAGCGTTGTACAGGGCGCCGGCGTCAACCGTGATGATGGCCATCCCGAACAAAACCGGGAGTGTCAGGGCGACCTGAACGGCGACCACTGCGCGGCGTCTGACCTTTGGACAGTAAGTCATCTTTGTTCCCCTCCGAGCGTTTGGGCGAGGTCTTCCAACCTCACGAATCCAAATAGAACTTTTGTTCGACAAGCGGGCACCTCTGGGCACCCGTTTGGGTTTTGCTTCCCTTGGTCTTCCAGAGCGACCGCTCGATAACTAACTCGTCGAACGATTGCGCACCCGGTCTCCCTGCAAACCGTATAATATGTGGGGAGCGTTTGCCGGGCGTGCATGACAACTTTTTCTTAAATAAGAAAGATCCCCGGGAACCGGGCAAACTTTGCTACTTGCAACGAGCGATAACGCGAAATCGAACGAGGGTGGTACATGGGTTTTTGACTCGACCGTCCGATAGGCGGGGTATCCTGGTTGGGGCGTGTATGTCTTGCTGGCAGGGGCAGTTCTGTTGTAACATTGAGGTGCTTGGAAACCGAGTCCACGGTTGGACCCTGCGATGGCGGGTTCGGCGAGGATGGACAGGCAGACGAAGGTGAATATGCCGGACACCCCCGACCAACTTGATTCGCCGGAGCAAAACGCACCTGGTATTCGTTCTGCCCGGGGTGGCAAGTTGCCCGTGCTTCGGTTCGTCCTGGTGATGGTTGCCCTCTTGGTGGCCTTCAACGCGTTCTTTTACGGTTGGTTCTCCAATCCGGACGATAAGACGCTCAGGCCGATATTCGACGCCTACCTTTCAGTCAACGCAAACGTTTCGGCGCGTGTTTTGGAGTTTTTTGGGGAACAAGACGTCGTTGTGGAAGACGGCATCATTCGTTCGCCGAGGTTTGGTCTGGGAATCAAACGGGGGTGCGATGCGATTCAGCCGGCGGTTTTTTTCGCATTTTTCGTGATGGCTTCTCCGGTATTGGCGTCCCGTTGGCGCAAGACCAAGGCAATCCTCATCGGCGTTTCCCTTATTCTTTTCATCAATCTGTTTCGCATTGTGAGCCTCTTCTATGTCGGCGTCTATTGGACCAGCGCCTTTGAGTGGGTCCATGTTGAGTTCTGGCAAATGGTTTTCATCGCCATCCCGATCGTGTTCTGGCTCGTTTGGGCGCGCGGACAGCAATTGAAGGGGTCGGTCAAAGTCAATGCTTCCCGGTAGACGCATCGTATGGTCCGTTGTTTTGTTCACGATCATTTTCGGGTTGCTATCCGTACGGTGGCCTGGGTTGCAGGAGGCATATTCCAAGGCGTTTCAAAGGGTGGGAACGCGGGTGTTTGGTCGTTTTGGTGAAAAGGGCATCGTAAAGTTCCTGACCGCGCAGCGCGTCAGTCGAATCTCCGATACCGAAATCACGACCAAAGTCGAAGGGTCGCCATATGTCGGCGTGGGCGAAATCAGTCCACGACTGATGGGGTATCTGCCGATGGCCGAACTGCTTGCCTTGGTTCTCGTTTCCACCGTTGCCTGGCGGAGGCGACTCGTCGCGATTCTCGGCGGAATGCTGCTGTTGCACGCAACGCTCTACTTGCGGCTTTGGATACTGATCCGAATCTACTTCAGCGCCGACGAGACTCCCTGGCAGCAGTACCATCCATCACCAACGACGCTCAACTTCCTCAACCGTACAAACGAGATCATCAATACCGCACCGACGGCCGGTTTTGTCATCCCCGTATTGATTTGGCTTGCCGTTACGTTTCGCTACAGCGACTGGGAACGAGCGCTGGGTCGCCGATTTGATTCAACCGGCAACCCCGTTAATAGGCTCTAACCGGTCCGTGACAAAGTCGGCGGTCTTGTCTGGCGGTGTAACGGTTGATGTTTGGTCGCGCCGTCCGAGAAGCAAAAGAGAGTGAAGCCTGAAAAGTAGGAGCGCCCATGCGGACTGAAGTCCGCAGCGACCGAAGTCCACGGCTCGCTGCATCCCCGGTTTTGCCCCCCTTTGCAAGGGGGGATACAGGGGGATAGCCCGCTTCACTCGGATCCATAGAAACACCCCGAAGCGCCCGGAAGACCCCGCCACCACTCCTCATCTCGAGCCACCCAATGATACGCAAACCCCAAGCGCATTCATCAATCCCAGCAAGGTCTTGCTGAAAAGTCTCTCGCACCCAAAAAAACCGGACCCGGACAGCACCGACAGATTCAACTGTCGGCCACCATCCGAATCCGGTTCCAAGCTTGTCCGCGCCACCTGCGGTGTTGCCACCACATGCGACGTGGTTCAAATCAATTACGCAGTCGCGCGCTTACGGCCAAACATCACCGTACCGGCGGCGAGACCGATCAGCACCATCACAACCAGACCCCACTCGGAGACGGCCGGGACAATGTCCGTTGCGATCTTGCAGTCACCGGTGCAGGTGCAATCGGGAATAATGCAACCGACGGGACCGTTATTGACACCCTCGTCGCACTGCTCGCCAACTTCCTGAACACCGTTACCACAAACCGGAGGCGGGCAGGTGCAATCGGCCTGGCAGAGTCCCTGGCAAAGCACCGCATCCGCTCCGTCGCATTCCTCACCCTTGACGATGCTGCGGATGCCGTCACCACACGTCGCACCGACGACAGTATCAACGATGACTTCGAACGGACCGCAGGCATCAGACCATCCACCGAGCTGGATGTAGTACGTGTCGCCGATCGTCAACCCGCCAACATCGATGTCACCCAAGTAACCAGAGGCGCCAGCGCCATCCTCGCTGCAGCCGACTTCCGTCAGGCTACCGCAGGTTCCGCCGTAGACGACGTAGTCCGAGTCGGTTCCGACCGTGCTGGTGTCTGTGCGAACTCGCATGGCGGTGTCCGTAGCCACAAACGACAGCCACACATCGTTGAGACCGCCACCGCTCGTGCAGCTACCAAGCGGACCGGTCTGGTTCGCGTCAGTACACGGATCCAGGGATGTTGCGGTGCCAGTCGTCAGCGGAACCGCCGTCGAGCAATCGTCCTGGGCATTCGCCGACACTGAGAACATCGCCACCACCGCCAAAACTGCTGCTACTTTCCAAAGCTTCATAATCAATCCTTCTTTCCTCGAATTTCGGTCTTCGCCTCCCCCGCGCATTGCGGGGCGAAGCACTGTTGTCAAAAACATCTCGTCAAAAAACAAAAAAGAGCAACCAAACATGCCACCGTCGTGCCCGGCCAAAAAAGCCGAAACAAGACGACGGGTCAGGCGCTAAATCGGAGGAGCACGTGGTCGCCCAAGGCTGACCAGGTAAAGGAGTGCAACCGGCACTTCCAGCGGGAAGAACCGGTTTTGAACTCGACGAGCCGTGCGGACCACTCGTGCGGTCCCGCACACTTTCTGGCAGGCGTGATCCAGCAACGCAAGGGCAAGCCCATTCATCGCGACGATCAACACGCCAATACATACGTAGCCCAGCACGCTCTGCAACAGGTGAAGAACGCTTCCCGACGCGAATCCGACCGTGCTTCCAAGCAGACCGCCGTGCAACCCAAGTGGGATCAGCAGAAGCTCAACGAACCCCCAGCCAAAGGCAAGCATCAGCGGATTGAACCCGTATCGACGAGCCAACCAGCCAAGCGCGAGTGCATAAAACGCCGGAACTGCCGTCAGCAGAGTGAACGCAGAAAGCGTTGTGGGGATAAGCGGCTGTGCCCGCACCGCAAGGAAGAGAAACAGCGACGCACCCCAAAGCGCACCAAACCCCATCGCTCGACGAGGAGCAAAAACACGCATCACCGCAAGCAGCGGCAAGAGCGTGAACATGCCAAGAAGCGTGCGGTTTCCCGACGCAATTTCCATGGCTAAAAGCGACGCGCTGCACACGAGGAGGGCACAAATCGCCGCCAACAAAAGCGGGGAACGCACAAGACGGCTGAAACGATGAGGGCGCAACTCACACGCGCTCAAAACGCGAGCCTCTCGCTCACGACGCTTCAACCATGAAATGGGTCCTGCTAGAAACACTTTCCCATCCAAACGCGGACTAAAAACAGCGGACGAACCACCGCCTGCCCGGTTGTTAGCACCTTCTCTTCTTTGCCACCCTGTCCGCAGCCCAACAAGCGCCGGCTCCAAAAGCCCAAGCCGAACCCTGCGCACGCCTCGAAGATAGCGAATCGCCCGTCGAATTGCAACGAAAAAACCATTTTTTTTAACGGACGCTGGATTGGGCGGAGGAAGCACCTTCGATGACGGGAAAACTTTTGTCATGGTGTATTTAATAAATTATTGATGCAATTAAGGGCCTTGACGATGAGAATAATGCGACGCCGACCGCCTTGCAAGGACTCTCGAGACGGTAGCGATCCGGTTGCGTGTGCGGACGCCTTAAAGCTACACTTTTTCCTCGGGCTGGGAATCCCTGGGCTGGGAATCCCTCCCCGTTCCGGGCGGTTATGCAGGGTTGAAATGCACGGGCGATTGTGGGTATCATGGCGCCCGTGGTACCGTCCACGTCTGCGTTGGTCTCGCACTGCGTCAGCGAGCCAGCTGAAACGCATCCGTTGCGCCGTCGCGCAACGCACGGTGCTTGGGCCACAATGCCGGGCAGGAGGGAGCTGGATGAAAAGCACGCTGAGTCGGGCGGGCGGGGGCAACTGTTCTCTTTTTCTGTCGCTTTTGCTGGCGATTCAATTTCACTCCGATTTACGCGGTGCCGTTCCGTTTACGGAAGAGGCGGCATCACGCGGACTTACGTACACGACTGTTGCGTTCACGAGTATGGGCGCTGGCGTTGCGTTTGTTGATCTTGATGACGACGGTGATGCCGACGTGGTGGCGGTGGGTCGGGCGGATGGAGTCGTCGGCGTCTTTGAAAACATCGGAGGGGGCGTTTTTGTCGATCACTCCGCGACAAGCGGGATTCCCGCCATGACGGATTTTTCCGGTGTCGTTTCCGCCGATTATGACCTCGACGGCAGGCTTGATCTTTACTTTTCCAACTACTTTGTGCCCAATGTGCTTTGTCACAACGACGGGAACTTTCAATTCACGGACGTGAGTGTTGCCGCCGGCGTGGACGATGCGGGGTGGGGGATGGGATGCACGTGGGGCGATTACGACGGCGACGATTGGCCGGATTTATACCTCTCGAATCGGAGCGTCCCGCCGCCCGATCAGTCACCCATCATTCCAAACCGGTTGTATCACAATCGACACGATGGGACTTTTGAAGATGTCGCGGTGTCGCTGGGCGTGGACCTTGCGATCGACGATCGGGTCACGCTTCAGTCCGTGTTTTTTGACTTTGATAATGACGGCGATGCGGACCTTTACACGTCCACCGACAAGGGGACTTCGATCCCGGACAACAACAATCGCCTTTTTGAAAACACCGGGGGCGCGTTTTCGGATATTTCGGTTGCATCCGGGACGGACGTCTCGATTGATTCGATGGGTGTGGGTGTCGGCGATTTTGACGGGAACGGATTTCAAGACTTGTACTGCACCAACGTTTGGCCGGGGCACAAACTTTTGATGAACAACGGGGACGGTACGTTCACGGAGTCGGCGGCGGCGGCGGGTATGGAATCGCTGACGATCGGTTGGGGCGCGGCATTTTTCGATTACGACAATGACGGGTACCAGGACATCTACGTCTGCGACATGGTGGGGCCCAATGAACTTTACACGCAAAGTGGAACGTGGCCCGCAAGCGATATTGCGCTCGCTGTGGGGGTGGCGGATTCCGGTGCGTCTTTTGGGATCGCCATTGCCGACATCGACGACGACGGTGACATTGACCTGCTCGTTCAAAACAGCGACGAGCCGCTCAAGCTCTATATCAACCACGAGGGCGAACTGCGAAACTGGATAAAGTTTTCGGTTTTCGGCGAAGGAAGCGATCGCTTTGCCATCGGCGCACAGGTTCGGGTGCGCGTTGGGTCTGTCTGGCAGATGCGGGAGATTCTGGCGGGCGGAAACAATTATAAGGGGCAAAACGAGTTCACCGTTCATTTCGGACTCGCAGGTGCGCAAAGCGTTGACGAGGCGGTCGTTTCCTGGCCCGGTGGGCACAGCAGGACGCTCACGAATCTCGCTGCCAATCAAACGTATCAGGTTCATCCGGCGGGCAGCATTCCGACGCTCTCGAGTTGGGGGCTTGTGTTGATGATGGTGGGGCTCATGGTTTTGGCGACCGTTGCATTGCGTTGGCCGAGGTCGAGAACACCTTAAGGCCGATGTTTACGAGATAACCCTGCGTTTGCGGTACGAATGGTGTCGGCGGGGAAAGTTGCGGGGTTGGGATAGGGATTCTTCATAACGGTTGCGACGCCGGCCGATGGGGATGACACGGCCGGATGGTTGGCAGTCGGGCGAGGTGTGTGATGGCGCATAAGAGCAAAGTGAGCAGATCGGTTGGCCTTTTTGTTGGGGCGGCGTGTGTGGCCGCGATGAGCGGTTCCCTGTATGCAGCCGCACCGTTTACCGAAGAAGCCGTTACTCGAGGGCTAAGTTATCCGCTTGGTCTAGGGCTTGTTGGTTTCGGTGTAGCGGTGGCGGATCTCGACAATGACGGCGACGCCGATGTGATTGCCGTTGGCGGCGCGAGCGGTTCGGTGGGACTGTTTGAAAACGACGGTACCGGTCACTTCACGGATCGATTTTCCGGAAGCGGGATTCCGCTGATCTCTGCGATGTCCGGTGTCGTCGTCGCTGATTATGACGGCGACGGCGATTTGGACATCTACCTTTCGAACTGGGACATTCCGAATGTTCTTTTGCGGAATGAGGGAGGTTTTACTTTTACGGATGTTTCCGTAGCCGCCGGTGTTGCGGATGCGGGTGCTGCCGCGGGTTGTGCGTGGGGCGACTTCGACAACGATCAACGGGTCGATCTCTACGTCGCGAACCGACCCGGTGGAGGTTCGCAGCCGATCGTTCAGCGTCTTTATCACAATCTCGGAGACGGAACTTTTGAGGATGTTGCCCCGGCGCTCGGGGTGAATTATCAGATCGCCCTGTACCAAGCCGTGTTTTTTGACTTTGATCGGGATAACGATGCGGACCTGTATCTTTCTGGTGACAAGTGCGATGTGAACGGGCAGCCCAATCGGCTGTTCCGCAACGATGGGGGCGTCTTTACAGACATCAGCATCGGTTCCGGGGCGGATGTTTGCATCGGTTCCATGGGCGTTGGGATCGGAGATTTGAATTCGGACGGCTGGCCTGATATTTACTGTACCGACATTCCTCCCGACAACGCCTTGCTCATGAATCAGTCTGGGGATGGGACGTTCGTTGATGAGACCCTGGCGAGCGGGGTTGCGTCCAATGCGATCGGTTGGGCTGCGATTTTTTTCGATTACGATAACGATACGTTCGAGGATTTGTACGTTTCTGACAATGCGGATGTGAACCGCCTCTACGATAATGACGGCGTGTTGCCCATTCCCGAAATCGCCGCTGCGGTTCAGCTTGACAACCCCGGAGCCTCCTTCGGGGCGGCGGTCGGCGACCTCGACGGGGACGGCGACCTGGACATTCTCGTTCCCGACAACGGTGACCGAATCAGGCTGTTTATCAACCACGAGGGCGAAACAAGGAATTGGATCAAGTTTCATGTTCAGGGGTCCGGGCAGAGTTACGCGGCCATTGGTGCGAGTGTTCAAGTCAGGATTGGTTCGGCGTTGCAACGCAAGCAGGTGCTCGCCGGGGGCAATGGATTCAAAGGGCAAAACGATTTGATTCTTCACTTTGGTCTTGGGACGGCGTCCACGGTCGATGAGGCGATCGTTACCTGGCCCGGAGGACAGACCCGGACGCTTACAAACCTCGCTGCCAATCAGACTTACCAGGTTCATCCGCCCATCGGCAACATTCCAACGCTTGGGTCGTGGGGGTTTGTGTTGATGGTTGCGGGGGTGATGATTCTTGCAACACTCCTGATTCGCTCGCGAAAAACCGGGATGCGATCGCTCAACGTTTGGCGGTAATCGAACCTTTTTGCCGAGCTGTTCCCCGTTTCCCGACCGAGTCAGGCACCGATCATACCGGTCCTGGGGAGGCATGTGGCGGCGCTACGCCTTGCCGCCTCACCCCGCAGGGTTTCGCCTGGTCATCGCATCCACGAATTCACGCGTGTTGCAATACTTGTGCGGTGCGTTATTCCGACGATTATACCACCATGTGCATTCGATGCTCCAGGCGAATCATCCCCCTGCTGGTTCTCGCGGTTGTTCTGGGGGGGTGTAAACGCGGTGAACGGTCCGGTTCTGTCGCCCCAGCCGATACGCCTTCGGTTCTGTTGATCACCCTTGACACAACACGGGCTGATCGATTGGGGTGTTACGGGTACGGCGCGGGCAAGACCCGTTCGATCGACGCGCTGGCTGGTTCCGGTGTGCTGTTTCGCAACGCTTTTTCGCAAGTTCCCCTTACGCTGGCATCCCATGCGTCGCTGCTGACGGGAACTTATCCGGCAACCAATGGTGTTCCGGTCAATGGTGTCGCTTTGGGTGGCGGCGTCGCAACACTGGCAGAAGTTTTTCGCGATCACGGGTATCGCACCGGCGCTTTTGTGTCCGCGTTGGTGTTGGATGCGCGCTACGGGTTGGAACGAGGGTTCGACGAATACAACGACGATCTCGGAACGCACGAAGCGATCGAGCGAAAGGCGGATCGTGTCACGGACGCCGCGTTGGATTGGCTGGGCAAGTCTTCGCAAAAGCCTTTTTTTGCGTGGGTTCACTACTTTGATGCCCACAGTCCTTATGTCCCGCCCGCACCGTTTCGCGAGCAGTTCGACGACCCCTACGATGGCGAAATCGCATTCGTTGACTCGCAGATCGGTCGCCTAGTCGAATGGTTGGATCAGCGTGGGCGCCGCGAGCATACCCTCGTTTTGATCGCCGGGGATCACGGCGAGGCGTTTGGCGAACACCATGAAACCGCGCATGGTTTTTTCATCTACAACACGACGGTGCACGTTCCGTTGATTCTTTCTTTTCCCGGCGTGCTTAAAAAAAATACGACGGTTGAAACTCCCGTTGGGTTGGTCGATGTTTTTCCGACGGTGGTGGACACGCTTGGGTGGGAACGGGTCAAAGGTCTGGAGGGTCAAAGTCTGGCACGACTGTGTCGCGGAGAGGAAAGTTCACACGACCCGGTGTATGTCGAAAGCGAGTACCCCGACCTGGGATTCGGATGGGCTCCGCTTCATTCGATTATTCGCGATCAATGGAAGTACATTGACGCGCCGCGCGGGGAGCTTTTCGACCGCCTGAAAGATCCAATGGAACGGACCAACGTGATTGAGGAAAACGCATCCGTCGCCTCCGAACTCAACGCTGAGCTTGAAACATTGATGGAAAAGATGGTACGGCGGGGGAGTTCCGGGGATGCATCCAATGCCGGAGCGCTCAGCGACCTTGAGTCATTGGGTTACGTTGGCGGTGCCGCTTCCGCGGTCCATACGCGCAGCGCCGGTCCCCAACGCGATCCCAAAGACATGGTTGGGGTGTACGAAGCCCACAACCGGGCGGTTACGGCGCTGCTAGCGGGACGATACGCGCAGGCGATTGAAATCGCAGAGCCGCTGGTCCAGGCGTCACCCGAGTCGGACGAGTTTTACAACACGCTGGGGCGAGCGTATCTGGAAACGGGGCGAATCGTCGATGCGCAGCACGCGTTCGAAATGAGCCTGCGGCGCGTCCCGGACAATCCGCGGCGTCTATGGCGTTTGGGTGAGTCGCTTCGCCGCCAGGGAAAATTCAAAGATGCGATAGTCGTGCTTCGTGCAGCCATCGCCATTGCGCCTGCGTTGGCTGAGGCACATTCTTCGCTCGGGGACGCACTTTCCCGCGTCGGCAAATCTGACGAATCGCTGAGGGAGTACCAGGCTGCGGTCGCAGCTTCTCCCGACCTTGCTCGGGCTCACGGGCGACTCGGGGTAGCGTTGGCCAAACGGCGGCGATTTAACGAGGCGCTGATTCACCTACGTCGCTATGTCGAGCTGGAGCCTCGCTCGCCCCACGCGCTTACCAATCTTGGGAACGTCCTCTTTCAGACGCGTCATCCCGATGAAGCGACAACGCTATTCAAGAAGGCTCTTTCAATAGATCCCAAGTATGCGCCCGCCCACCTGTCGTTGTTCCAGGTGCTTCTTGTTCAGGGAAAAACGCGCGAGCGGATCGAAGCGCTTCGTACCGCACATCAGGCGATCCCTCAGTCGGTAGAGTTGACGCGACGCCTCGCGTGGCTCTTGGCAACGACTAGGCGGGATGATTTGCGCAGTCCGCCGGAGGCGCTCGAACTCGCGCAAGAAGTCATCCACGGGCGAACGCCCACCTCGGATGATCTTGCAGTTCTCGCGGCTGCTTACGCAGCCACGGGGGACTTCGGCGCCGCGGTCCAAAACGTGCGGCGGGCCATTTCGCTGGCGACCGCCCGGCACAATGCCAAGGCGGTGCAACGATTTCAACGCCATTTGCAACGTTATCAGTCGGCGACGCCCTATACCGAGTAGTCGAGCCGGCGCCCGGCGAGCGGGTTCGAGCGTAGCGTATTGCAGTCGGCATTGTTCAAATCCGACGACGCGTCTTTTTTCGGACGCCCGCCCTGTTCGAGGGCGACTGCGTGAGGGGTGTTTTTAGCCCTTTATGTCGATTATTCATGCGTTGGGGTGGGTTTCAGGCAACTTGGGAGGGGTTTGGCTTGTATCCACTTCGGACTTGCCTATAATGGTGTGCGCCGTTTCGCGGGCGGATTTTGCCCTGGGGAACCCACCGGGAGGTGGTGCGGGCGGTGTTAAAGGATTTTCAAGAAAGAAGCGTGCACATCTAGTTTTTCCCGTCTACCGGGAGGGTCTTGGTGTCGCTGGGGTGCTTGGGGTTTGGGCATCGGAGGGAAGTAGATGGTCGCCATGTCGAATCGTCGCGGGGGGGGTGGTCTGACTGCGACCGGTCGAAACTCCGTTGGGGCGTTTGTTGTGATGCTGGTCGTTGCCGGTTTGGGGTTTGGCCCTTCGCCGGTTTTTGGGCAGCGCCTGAATCGAAATCGCGATGTCCTTCAGGAGAAGAATCCAACCGATCTTAGCCGGCTTCTATTGGTTCCGGAACATGGTTTGGGCGCGACCAAGGGGTGTGTGTTTCGATGCGAAGGTGAAACCACCGAGTGCCGCGCGACGGCTGTTTTTCTCGACGACTTCGAAGATGCGTTGGTGATCAAGCAAGCCTTTGACGAGGTCAACACCGCGACCGGAACCGTTCGGGTGCCGCTGGTGGGCGATCTTCCGATTGTCGAGGTTCTCGGCAATGCGTTTTGCACAGATGGTATCGGCGGGATGTGTGATCCGGCGACTGGTACGAATTGCGTGCTTCCCTGCACGTTGGGACCGGCGGGATTGACGGGGTCGGGGTTGCCCGGGGACGTCGTACCGGGTCGCGTGAAGTTTTTGCAAAACGCGTACGTGATTCAGCCCAGCGATGGCCCCAACCTGGCGGATACGGTCTTTTTTGTCTGGGAGGATTTGTGCAACAGCGGGGCGACGAGCTGCCCCGTCGGCGACCTTACGACCCCGGCGGGTTCGAATACGGTCGTTCCGGACTGTGATGACGCCAATCCTTGTACCACCGATTCCTGTTTCGAGGGTGTGTGCAGCAACGATCTGATCTGCCAGGGAAACATCGACTGCGACGACAACGATGCGTGCACGATTGACACGTGCACCGTGGACGGTTGTTGCGAGAATCTTCCGATATGTCTCACCGCCGCGGACTGCGATGACAATGACGCCTGCACGTCGGATGTCTGTCTGGCTTCTGGTTGTTGTGAGAATACGCCTTTTTGCGTGGGCGGGGTTGACTGCGACGACGGAAACGTCTGCACGAGTGATTCGTGCGTCGGCGGGTGCTGCGAAAATACACCCGAATGTGTTTTTGACAGCGATTGCAACGACGGCGACGAGTGTACGTCCGACGTTTGTAGTCCGGCGGGATGTTGCGAACACTTGGCCAACTGTCAATCCGCGGCGGACTGCGACGACCAGAATGTTTGTACGACCGATGTTTGTGGGCTGAGCGGTTGCTGTCAGAACACGCCCGAGTGCATCGCGGCGGTGGATTGCGATGATGGTGACGACTGCACGGACGACACCTGTACGCCGGACGGGTGCTGCGAGCACACCCCACTTTGCGTCGCGGCGGGGGATTGTGATGATGGGAACGTTTGCACGACGGATGTTTGCTCCGCTTCGGGATGCTGCGATTTCATCCCCGACTGCCTGAGCGCCGCGGATTGTGACGACGGCAACATTTGTACAACGGAGGTTTGCTCGGCGGAAGGCTGTTGCGACAACGTACCCCAATGCCAATCGGCGAGTGATTGCGACGATCATAACGCCTGCACTTCTGATACTTGTTCCCCTGACGGGTGCTGCGAGAATACGCCGCTTTGCACGAGTTCCGCCCAGTGCGACGACGGTGATGCCTGTACGACGGATGTGTGCTTGCCATCGGGTTGCTGCGAAAACACGCCGCTTTGTACGAGCGCCGGCGATTGTGACGATGGGAACGCTTGTACGACCGACACCTGTGCAGCCTCAGGTTGCTGCCAGAGCGTTCCCGAGTGCGTCGACGACGCCGGTTGCGAAGACGGCAACATTTGCACCACCGACACGTGCTCGGCGCTGGGGTGCTGCGTCTCCATTCCAGATTGTCAGGCGGACTCCGATTGCGATGACGGGGATGAATGTACAACGGATTCCTGCTTGCCGTCGGGCTGCTGCGTCAGCGAACCGCTTTGCACGTCGGCTCAGGACTGCGACGACGGGAACGCCTGCACGACCGAAACGTGTGGAGTCGATGGTTGTTGCGAATCGACTCCACAGTGCCTTAGCGCGTTGGACTGCGATGACGGGAACGAATGTACACAGGATTCCTGCACTGCGCAGGGTTGCTGTGATCATACGCAATTGACGTGTTCGGACGGAAATCAATGCACGCAGGACGTATGTGTGCCGGGTTCGGGATGTGTCTTTACCAAGATCGATCCGCCCCCCGAAGGTTGTGTCAACGTGCCCACGATCTCGCAGTGGGGGGCGATTGCGCTGGTTTTGGCGCTGGGTGTGATGATGGCGATTCGTTTTGGACGCGGTGAGACGGAAAGTTCGTCCCAAAGCCGGCCTTGATTCCCAACTAGCGATGGCGTTATGAGACGCAGGTTCGTTGCCTTGGGCGCGTTTTGCGCCATAGAACGAGCGCGTTTCGTTGCGTTTTATTTTGAGACTACCAGGAGATAAAACCAGGCGACTCCTCGCACCAGCAGGTGACTCCTCGTACTATTTGGTACCTTCCGCTTGGCCGCTGAATCGTATGGTTTTGTCGTGCCACTGAAGTGTCTCTTGAGTCCGATCATCCGAATGGTTATAGTGGGCGCGAGGTGCAGCGGTCGCCGCGGGTGGCGCTCTGTGTGGTTTTTGACTTGGGGGATTCGTTGATGGCATTTCGTTTTGTGGGGGGTGGCTTGAGGTCATTCGTATTGCAGTTCAGTCGGTGGTCGTGTTGGGCGGTTCTGGCATCCGCAGTGTCGGTTATCGGAATGACGCAGATCGCGAGCGGAAAGAATCCGGATGCGGCGGTCAACACCCCGCCGATCCACGCGGCCAGCGGCCAATACGATTGCGGATATCATTCACCTGAAAAGGTGCTGCAAGACATCAAAGACGCTGTCGCCCGGGGGGAAATACCGGATCCGAGCATCCCTTTGCTTCCGCCTCGCGGGGGCGTTGCGAGCACTGTGAGCACTGGGACCTGCGTTCCCGTTGTGACACGCGATGACATTTTCCCATTTGAAGATACCGGCGGTATTTTGCTGACCAACTTTTCAAACGGTCAGCTTTTCAGTTTGATGTCCAGTGCAGCCAACGCGATGATCCAGTCGGAGGGCGACAACTTTGATTTTATTGCGTTTTGGGTCAACTTTACTCCGAATCACACGTTGGGGGCTGCCTTTTACCTGGGGGTGTTTAACGATGTGACGGGAACGGGGCAATCTCCTTTCAATTTTCGTGGGGATCTCGGTCTTGCCAGCGCCGTCACGCAGGGCTACGTGATGATGTGGAATATCAATTCCTCATTCTGGCAGCCGGGCGTTGGGGCCAATGCTGATTTTACGCGCCTTGTCATGGGACAGGAGTTTGAGCATCGCTTTGGGATGTTTCTTCCGTCGATCAGCGGGGGACGTCAGCTCCAAGGGGACGACGGGAGCTGTGGGCGTGGTGGACACTGGAACTTTCGGGTCGATGGTCAGGGATCGGGGATGGAAATTGCCGAATGGGTGGGTCGAAACCCGGCGACCCGGTCCGGGGGGACGCTCAATTTCAATACCGATATTGGCGGCGTATTCAGCTATACGGACCTCTATTTGATGGGGTATGTATCCCCTGCGGAAATGGACGCAGGCAACAGCGAGCTTCGATACCTCAACGACAATTTCAATTGCAGTTCCCCCTACAGCGGGACGATCACTTCATTCTCGTCGGCGGACATTATCGCGGCGGCAGGACCAAGAGCGCCCGCGTCAACCGCCGAACAAAAAGACTATCGAACCGGATGGGTTATGATCCACGAGCCGGGATCACCCCCTACCAAGACCCAGCTTGATAAAGCCGCCGGAATCCTCAACACCTGGACCGATACGTATCACGAGGGAACGTTGGGGCTTGGAACGATGAACAATTCGTTCCGCACTTCTTGTACCCCCTTGCTGGAACTTCGTCCGCAAAGTGCTTCGGTTCCGCACGAGATTTTTGGACGCACGATTACGGTGGACCCCGGTGCGTCACAGGTGACCCTTGATTTGTTCGTATCCGGGTGGACCCCGAATACCCTTAGTTCTTACCATGTCGCGTTGGATTCCTCGGGGTATTCAAGTGGCGATTCCGGGACATTGTCACCGGTTGGGGGGTGTTGTCCGGGTTCTGGGTCGGGCGCTTTCGTCGATACCACGCGTAGCGATTATCTTTTTGCCGGCGCTACCACAGCCTCTGCCTCTACGGATTTGACGACGCCCGATTTCGTTTGGACCGCGTCGGTGAGCGATTCCGGTGAATCGGTTGTGGATCCGTCGCAGCGGCGATACATCGGGACGCTCGTGGTGGATGTTCCGGCGGATGCGTCGGGGGATTTCACGGTTGCACTCGACGAACTCGCTTCCCAACTTCAGGATGAAACCGGCGTTGTCCTTCCATCGCTGCTTTTTGCGCCCGCTACGATCTCGATCCTTCCGGACAATTTGTCCTGCAGCAGCGCCGTTACGATCGACTGCAACAGTTCGATCGAATTCAACAACACGTTTGTGAATAACGTTCCGCTTCTTAACAGCTACAGTTGTAAGTTTGGGGCCGGTCAGGAGGGAACGCTCTGGTATAAGTTTGTGGCTACCAGCAACGCGGCACGTGTTTCGACCTGCAACAGCATCGCCCAGGATTCGACGCTGGGCGTATACAGCGGTGCCTGTCCGGTCCCCACGGAAATCGGATGTGCCGAGGACGATTGTGGACCGTCCACTTACCTTAGTGATGTATGCGTGGGGTCTTTAACGCCTGGAGAGACGTATTACATTCAGATTTCCGCGTGGGATTTGGGCTCGCGAGGGAAATATACGCTTGAGCTTGATTGTCCGTGCTCGGGAATCGCCGACTGCAACAACAACGGCGTGGACGACTTTCAGGATATTCAAAACGGGACCAGCAACGACTGCAACGCCACGTTCATTCCCGATGAATGCGAACTTGTTGGAAACGATCGCAACGCCAATGGGATTCCGAACGAATGCGAGCCGGCCGTTTCCCTTGATCAGGTTGCGAGCGAGCCCGTTAAAAATCGATTTATTTCGTTCGTCGTGCCGACCGTCACTGCCGGATCGACCGCCATCCGCGTGCGTCTTACGTCTCTACACCATCCCGCACTCCCGGCGAATGCGCCGGATTTCACCGCGTTTGAAGGCCAGGACCGCTGGGTCGTTCCTATCGCTCACGATCCCAACACGAACGATCCGATCGTGGAGTGTTTCGACTCTTCGGCTTTCGGAACGTCGTATTTTTGTGCTCGACTGAGTTGCACACCCGAATTCGTCGACTGGGCGACGCTTCTTAATGGTCAGCCGTTGCACGTTACCGGTGAGGCGATTATTCCAAGTTCGGTCTATGATGTTGCCCAGTTGCCCTCGCTGTGCTCCGGCGACGTGGCAACGTGCAACGCCGCTTCCTCCACGATTCAAGTTTTGACGGGCGTTTGGGGCGACGTTGACCCCGGCGTACTCAACGTCGCAGACATTACATTGCTCGTGGATCGTGTGAAAGACGCGCTTAACGCGATTCCCGAGCGGCAGGCGCTTTTGCATTCCAACTTCACCGCGCCCGACATACAGTCCCCCAGCGTTCTCGATATTACCCTCGCGGTCGATGCCCTCAAGCTCGTCCCCTATCCCTTCGCCGGACCGGTGGTTTGTCCGTAGGTTTGGAGGGATGTCGTCTTTCGCCGTCGAAAAATACGGCGACTTGTGCGCGGCATGGGGCGTCGCTTTGGCTATACTTCCAACCATGCGACGATACATGGCCATTGACTTTGGCGTCAAACGCATCGGGGTGGCAGTGGGCGACGACATGCTTAAGCTGGCATCGCCGCTTGCAACCGTTGAAGCGACGGGGCGCTGGGACGACGACGTGGACGCCGTTGTGCGTGCGGCCAATGGCTATGATGTCGACGAGTTTGTTGTCGGGTTACCACTCAACATGGATGATTCTGAAGGACCGCAGGTCAAGCTATCCCGCCGATTCGGCGAGGCGCTGGCCAGGCGTCTTGGGAAAAAAGTTCACTACTGCGATGAGCGTTTGTCTTCGGCGACGGCCGATGAATTGCTTCAACCGGCCGGTCTTACAAACAAAAAGCACAAGGCGAAGCGCGATCGGGTTGCGGCCCAGGTGATTCTGCAGGATTTTCTTGATGGGTTGGTATAGTGCTTTTTTCGGAAACGTTGCCCAACATCCTCCTTCCCTACGGGAGGCGGGCGTTCTTGGCGCTGTGCAATCTTTCCTGGCGTTTTCTTCGAAAGCGGGGGAAGAGAAGTGCCCGGGCGGACGTTGGGGAAATGGTCCGGGGGATTCTTCTTGCTGAAACGGTCGCGCAGCGATGAACATTCTCGGACACGGGGTCGATCTTGTTGAGACATCGCGCATCGCGCGGGTTTGCGAGCGTCACGGGCAGCGGTTCCTTGACCGCATCCTCACGCCCGCCGAGCAAAGGCACGCCAGGCAGTTTGCCGACGCGGTGACGTTTATTTCCGGGAGGTGGGCTGCGAAGGAGGCTATCCTGAAAGTAATTGGAACGGGTTGGCGCGGAAAGATTTCCTGGACGGACATGGAGATTCTTCCCGACAAACTTGGCCAACCGCACGTTCGGCTATCGGGGGAGACGGAGCGCCTCGCCAAACAACTCGGCATCGAGCGCGTCCTTGTCTCGATTACGCATACGCGTGACCACGCGTTTTCGTCGGCGCTTGGAGTCGGCGGCGGTGATCGCCACAACAGCGCCGAAAAAGGCGTGCACGAATCCCCCAACGAACCGCCCCGTTGAGAACGCGGTTGGACGGACGTCGCATTGGGGTTTTTCCTTTTGTTGCATGGCATCGCTTGGTTTGTTCTTGCAGTTTCTCGCCGCGAAGCACGGATCGGCGATGATTGATGCGGAGACCCTTCGGTTTTTTGTAGACGCGTACGAACATGCACCAACGACTTATCTATTCTCGTTGTTTTTGTTTGCCGGATCGTCTGTGCACAACGATCAGAACGAGTTTGCAGGGCGTTTTGTGTCCCTGATTTTAGTGTCTTTTCTCACATGGATGGTTCCTCTTTCGCATAAAGTATTGAACCAATAAGACTTACGGGCAATCCGTAAGTTAGGTGTTTTCCCGCTGTGGGTGGTGGTATTCCCAACTGGTTCGGATAGGCTACGCGGATCGTGGGTGCCGCCCTAAAGCGCGGGGGGCGGTGCGATAGGATTGTTCCGCGGTTTCAAAGGAGACTGAAGATGAACTTCTTGTTTTTGATTGTTGCCGGTCTGGCAGCTTTGGTGCTCTTTTTCCCGAGTGCGCTGTCCGGACTGACGGGAACGGCGATGTAGGAAAACCGGCGACCCGTCGCATGCGGCGGGTTCTCTGGAACTTGAAGCGGCGGTGCGTGCAGGTCCTTGCGGTCTTCGCACCCGCCGTTTTTTTTGTCGTAGGTGCCGGACACAGTGTAGCCGCGACTGTAAGGAAGCGGACCCTAAGCGCGAACAGTCAGGGACTAAAGTCCGCGGCTCACTGTTATTCTGAGTCCGCGTAAGCGGGTCAAGAACCTCTCCGCGTTCCAGGCGCATTGCGATTCTTCCGTTGAGATGCTTCGCAGCGCTCAGCATGACAAATCGAGCTGCGTTCGGCATGACAGAGTCGCAACCGTGAGGGAGCGGATATCGCCAACCCCAGCAACAAGGGTGGGGTGACAAAGCACTTAAGGGATTTCGTCTCGAACTTTTGCCACGCGGTCGCGTTGTTCGGACGTCGGGATGTTTTCCAGGCGAGATTTCAACTCCTCGAACATTTCGTCGATGGGACCATAGAGCGTGATCAGCTGTTCTTTGATCGCGGCAAGTTCCTTTTTGCTTTTTTTCTCGGATGCGATTCGCTGTTCCAGCCTTTGGATTTCGTCGAGGTGACGACGGCGATGCGACTTCGCGCGTTCGGTCAGCTCATTGAGGCAGGAAAGAGCCGCATTGCGTTGACTTGCATCCAGATCGTAAATACGAATAAAGTCCGCCGTGAACTGGGCCCACGCGGATAGCTCGTTTTCGATCTGATCGATGGGCGGTTGGAGACTGCGAATCTTCGCGACGGCTTCTCGGCGTTTTTTTCGCCGGGTTTCACGAAGTTTCCGTCGAGCCTTGCGGTCCATGCCGTGCGGCTTCCAAAAATCAACGTCTTCAAACTGCCCCGACTCGTATTGGGCGAGCTTCATCTCCGCAAACTCAAGGCCGACTTCCATCGCCATGGTCTCGGCTGCAAACCTGGCTTGCTGGTCTGGTTTCAACGACGCGCGCAGGTCCTTGCGTGATTCGCGCACCTGCTGTTTGATTTTTTCAAAGATCGGGGTCATCCGGTGTGCCCACTGCTGAACGCGCTTTTTGTCCGGCGGGGTCAGTTCGAGGCGCAACTCAAGAAACTCGTTGAGCAGCGGTTGCAGTTCGCTTCGGTTCGTGTTGAGAAAAGTAGACCATCGATCCACGAACGCTTCTCGAACCTCGCGGCGCGTTTCCGGGGACATCTTGTGGCGTTCTGTCATCTGATCGGCCGCCCGTGCCAGCAGGAGTTCGAGCAGCTTTGGGTTTGGCCAAATCCCGCCTGGATGCCCCGCGGTCTGTTGGGTGCTTTGCTCCAAAGAGGGCTGGTTCGCCGGTGGGGGGCTCCCCGTTTGCGTCGCCAGGGAAATCAAAATGACCATCAGTTTTGTCATCGTTGCCTCACTGTCCTCATCTGTTCGCAGGGCGAACTCTTGCGAAATAGGCCCGCCACCACGCAATCCTCCCCTCCGGTGAGGAGACGCTGGTCTCTTGGGGCGCAGGTTTTCGCCGGTCCCAACCCGGTTTCGCCCGGACGTGGTCGTCCCATTTGGTGCTTATCGCTTCTCATTTTTCCGGGTCTGGGGCTCATCGCAAGGGGCGACTTTCGTCTTTTCCGGAGGCACGATGCGAGTGGCCACCCACAATTCGCCGATAAGACCGTCGGAGTCGAAGCAGTGAAGGGGCCCCCGGTGTCCGACCGTCCTATTGTCTCTATCGTCATTCCTACGTTCAACCGCTTCGATCGGTTGCGGCGCTGTGTGGACAAGATACGACAAAACGTCTCGGTCCACGCCGAAAAGATCGTGGTTGTCGGTGGTTTTGCAGACGAGACGAGATCGTGGGCCAGGCGTCAGGGGGATCTTCGTGTGATTTTTGAAGACAAGCGGGAAGGGGCGGTTCGGGCGTTCAACAAGGGGTTTCGGGCTGCAACGGGTCGTTACGTGATGTGGCTTAACGATGATGCCTATCCTCAGCCCGGCGCGGTTGAGGCGGCTGTTGATATGGTTGAACGTCCGGACCTTCCCGACCTGGGGATGGTTGCGTTTTATCACAATTGGGGATCGCCACGAAACGTTCTCGACCGTGTTACATGGGGTGGCAACTCGTATGAACTCTGTCACGTTCGGGGCTACCCTTATGCCAATTTTGGGTTGCTGCGAAGGGAGTTGCTCGAGCGCATAGGATTCGCCGACGAGCGATTCTATTTTTTTGGGTTCGATCCGGACCTTTCCCTCCGTTTGCAGATCAATGAGGGCTTGATGGTGCTAGGCTGTCGGGAGGCGCTGATTCATCACGACGAGCATCACGACGGGCGAAAGCTGGACGACCTGGCGGTCGGGGCCGAAGATAACGCCCGGTTGTTCGCCAAGTGGAAGCTGCCGCCACCCGGTACCTACCCGGATCCGCGACCTGGATACCTCAAGACGTTGATGGACCTCGGGCTTATGCGTACAACGTGCGCATGACTGGCGAAGGTCGAAAGGCAACGATGTCGCGTGCAGGCGGCGGGGGTCCGCGCGTCATCATGCTGGTTGGATTCTCGCTGCTGCCGCTTCTGGCGTTGCTGATCCTTCGTGCCGCCGACGTTCCTCTCGGTCAACCGTTTTTCTTGGTCTATCGATACTCGCCTTTTCCGTTGGGTCGCGCTGCGGCGCTGACCATTGCAGTTCCGGTTGCCGCGATAGGGCTTTGGTTCCTGGCACGGGGGGTGGACGCGGGTGGGGTTGTTCGGCGTTGGGCGTTGCTCGGTGCCGGAGCCGCCTTCGCGGCGATGGTCATATGGACTTTTTATGCGCCCCCGAGTTACCTCAACCAACGCCTGTTCGATTTGGAGTCGCCGTCTCATTCCGGCGCGTTTGTACAAGAGGCCCGTAGGGTTTCGAGCATCCGCACTTATGTAAGCAAGACGTTCTATCGGCGTCTTAAACAATCGCCGGAGCAAATGCGCGGTCGGCGTGTGCTCAGCAATCCGGCGGGGATGACGGTTCTTTTCGCGTCGGCACGCAACGCCGTTGCGTCGAGACCGGCGTTTCAGCAATTTCTTGTCGATTGTTTTGGACTCGTCGATGTGGAGGATTCGACGCAGCTCATCGAGTTTTCGTCTGCCTTGCTGGTAGCGTTTTTGATGACGCTTTTTTGGGGGGGGGCGATCGTCGTAGCGTACGCGCTTTGTCGGCTGTGGTTTGCCCCGCTTGCCGCCATTGCAGTCGCGTTGTCGTGCGTGCTGAATCCGGCGACTCTGGAGTTTACCCCGGGGAAGGATACGTTCCAACTTTGTTTTGTGATGTTGATCCTCTATGGGTGGCTTGCCGCGTATACGAAAAGCCGACCATGGTGCGCTGTTGTCGGGGGGATTGCGACGGTGGCATCCTTGATGATCGGTCTGATACACGCTTGGGTTTTGCTGATTGTCGTTTCCGCCACGTTTTGGGACGCGCTGGTTCGGGGGCGCGTAAAGCAGTGGGCTCAGTCAACGTGCCTTCCGTTTTCATTGGCGGCGGGCGTGGCTGCGGCGGGCGTCTATGTCGCTTTCGATTGGAATGTTTTTCGCATGGCTTTTGCGGTCGCGATGCGGTATCGACAGATGCAGGTTCCGATCATTACGGACCCGTTCTACTGGACGCTTGTGGGTTTGCCTCTGTTTTTGTTGTTCGTTGGTCCGATGCTTTTCGCGTTGGTGGGTGCGATGCGTCGCGACGTTTTCGACGAGAAAGCCGCCCTCGGGCGTCGCATGTTGGTTTGCACCACGTGCGTTTTGGCGTTTACTTACTTTTTCGGCAACAACAACGAGACCCCGCGATTATGGATTCCGTTCGTGGTTTTGCTTTTGGTGTCGTTGTCGCTTGGCAGGTCAACATTTCGCACCGAATCACCTCGAACAAAGGCGGTCTTGTTGCTGTTGATCGGGTTGCAGGTTGGTGTGACACTGGTCCATTGGTCACTGATGGATGTGCGAGAAACGGAGTATCGTCTCTGGACGAAGCGGATGTGGGACTAAGCGCGTTTGCGCAATCGAGAAACAAGTCTACTCGTCCGGTTCGTCTTCGGATGATTCGCTTTCCTCGTCTCCTTGAAGCACGTCGGCAGGAAGCAGCCAAAGGTGAACCAGGTACGATAAAAGGACGGCGGTAATGGGTGCAAATGCCTTGTCCGCGGGAGTGACTTTGTAATCCGTGAAGGTCAAGTACGCCCAAATCGCACCCGCCGCCACGACCAGGACACACGCAAGCGTTTTCCAGAAGATTCGACCGACAAAAGGCAACTTTCCCATGGTTTGCTCCGAATACTGCAACCCCCACCCGCGGGGCGATTGGGGTCACCTCAACCGCTCAATCAATAGGCGTTGATTGCGGATCCGTCAAGGTGTGTCGTGATGACCGCCGTGCGGGTCGTGGCGATCGGCGATCCGGCAGGCCGATAAGAAAGTCGGTGGAACGGTCCGTATTGCGTTGGACCGCCCTGTCCGTGACGCCTACAATAGGGCGACGCGGGGGGCGCTCAACGTTGAGCGGGTTGTGGCGGTCGAGACCGCCGGTGGAACCGACGGGGAGATGAGTTTGTGAATGACACTCTGGAAACACTGAGACAGCACGAGTTGGTGATCCTTCGCAGGTTGCGTAGCGGACCGCTGACCGAGTTCGAACTCGCAAATGAGATCGCCGAACATTCCGGGTACACACCGGAAGAAGCGGCGGATAGCGTTGCGGGGTGGCTCGAAGCGCTGCGCGACAGCGGACTTATTTGGGCGGGTGCGTTGCAAAATGCCGACGGACAGCAGCTCATGGCGGCTGCTTTGACCAGACAAGGGCGTGAATTAGTGCATTGATTGATCGTTATTCGATCTATCCAGAGATGGGTCGATTTGAGTTGGACTCCCGTTTGAGACGTCGAGGACCCGGCGTCTTTTTTTGTATTCGTACAAAGAAGTCATGCCGGTGGCGTTGGCGCGGATCGAACCACTGGCGACAACACGGGACACTTGAGCGGTGGACACGCCTGCGGTAAGATTCGCCTTCGCCTGATGCGTCATAACTGGAAGACCGCAACGGTCGGTCGTTAACGCTTATGAATATCATTGAAATCGAAAACGTGAGCAAGACGTTCGCGGAGCACGTCGCGGTTCATCAGTTGAGTTTAACGGTTCCGGCGGGGTCCATTTATGGATTCATCGGACCCAACGGTTCGGGTAAAACGACGACGCTTCGTATGATCATGCGGATTTATTATCCCGATCCCGGTTCAGGTTCGATCCGCGTATTGGGGGAAAGCGCGACCGGTGCTGCCAACGATCGTGTCGGGTACCTTCCGGAAGAGCGCGGGTTGTACAAGAAGATGAAGGTCCGTGACATTCTTCGTTTTTACGCGGAGCTCAAAGGTCGCAAGGATTTTCGGTCGGCCGTCGCCGACTGGCTGGACAGGCTCGATTTGGGGGCATGGGCGAACAAAAAGGTTGAGACGCTCTCCAAAGGCATGGCGCAGAAGGTGCAATTTATTTCCGCGGTGATTACTGAGCCGGAGTTGGTCATCCTTGACGAACCATTCAGCGGGCTGGATCCCGTCAACGCCGACGTGCTGCGCGAGGAGGTGCTGGCGCTTCGCAAGAGGGGTTCGACCGTCATTTTCTCCACGCACGACATGAGCGTGGCGGAGCAGATGTGCGACTATATTTTCATGATCTACAAGGGAAACAAAGTCTTGGACGGAACGCTCGATTCGATCCAGGATCGTTACGGGCAGGACACGGTGCGCGTGTGCGTTGAGGGAAACGGATATGATCCCAACTCGATTGCAGGGGTTCTTCGGGTCAACGATTTTGGGCGTTTTCAGGAGTTGCACATGTCGCCTGGGGCTGATACGCAGCACATTCTTTCGCAGTTGATCAAGTGCGGTCACGTGAACCATTTCGAGTTGATCAAACCGTCATTGCACGATATCTTCGTGCGTATTGCGCGGCCGGTGGTGGAGGACTCATCTGGTTTGCGCAGCGTATCGAAGGAGGTTGCCCGTGCGTAAGGTCATGGTTGTCGCCGTGCGGGAATACGTCGCCGCCGTAAAGACCAAGGCTTTTATGGTCAGCATGATTGCCGTTCCGATCATCTGGGCCGGTTCCATCGCCGTGCAGTTCGCGCTCAAAGACAAGGTGGATACCAATGACAAAAGAATTGCCATCTTGGATTATACCGGTCAAATCGCGCCGGCTGTTGTGGATGCGGCGAACAAGAGGAACGCCTCCTCGATCTTCGAGGAAGGATCGGGAAACCGCCGGCAAATCCTGCCCAGGTTCTTGGTGGAGATCGTTCAACCCGGGGGCAAGGAGCTCGACGAGGCGTCGTTCGAACTATCGCAGCGGGTTCGAAATGAGGAATTGTTGGCCTATGTGATTATTGATCGTGAAGCGCTTTCACCGCCGGCGGATTCCAACGAGTCGCACGTGGCGTATTATTCCAATAGTCCGACGTATCGCGACGTGGCCAATTGGTTGCGGGGACCGATCAACGACCGGATCCGCCAGATACGAATGGCCAGGCTCAATCTTGATCCCAAGGTCGTTCGTGCCGCGATGCAATGGGTTGCCATCGCCGACCTGGGACTGGTTTCGCGCGATGAGCAGGGTCATATCACGCAGGCCAAGGAAACCAATCGTATCGCCAACATGCTGGGTCCAATGGGGTTGATGATGCTGATGCTCATGTCGATCATGGTCGGGTCTCAGCCTCTGATGCACAGCGTTTTGGAAGAAAAGACGCTGCGAATCGCCGAAGTTCTTCTGGGATCGATTTCGCCGTTTCGGTTGATGCTCGGCAAGCTTATCGGGACCGTTGGCGTCTCGCTGACGATCGCCACGGTGTATCTTTGCGTTGCTTTTTTTGCGATTAACCAGGCAGGTTACGGCGATCTCTTTCCCGCACACCTTGTGTGGTGGTTTGCACTTTATGATGTCCTTGCCGTGTTCATGTTCGGGGCGCTTTTTGCCTCGGTGGGGGCGGCTGTGACGGACATCAAAGAAGCACAAAGTATGGTCATGCCGGTGATGCTCGTGGTCATGATGCCCCTTTTTGTCTGGATGCACGTTGTGGAGGCACCGTCTTCAACGCTTTCGCTGGCGCTGTCGCTCTTTCCGCCGGCAACGCCGATGCTCATGCTTATTCGAATGGCTGTTCCACCCGGGATTCCCATATGGCAGCCCATTTTGGGCGCCGTCCTGGTGCTCATCACAACCCTCGTCATCGTGTTTGCCGCCAGTCGCGTTTTTCGGGTGGGCATTTTGATCCAGGGGAAGGGGGCGCGCGTCGGCGAAGTCCTCCGGTGGATTGTGCGTGGTTAGCACGGCTTACAGCCCATCCCCAAATAGTGTGGCACCTTCATCTTGCCGGTGTTTTCACATGCGAAAGTCCGCGCCACAACTGACATTGAGATAGGCTTTTACGCTTCTCGTTTCAGTCGCTGCCCCAGCGTCCACATCTGGTAGCTTGCCGCAGCGAACGTCGCGGCAGCCACGCCCAAAGGCCAACCGAATTGCCCCGTTATTTTGTAGATCAACATCCCCAACCCCTGGGCCACAACTCCGCGTAAACCCACCAGCGTCGCATGCACGGCTACGTATTGTCCGACGCGTTCGTTCGTTTTTGCAAAGGCCACCGGTCCGAGCATCCACCCGATGTGGACCCCAGCCATGGCTGTTCCGTAAAAAACCGTTGCAACACCGACGCCGAAGATCGTCTTGGCAACGAGCAACGCAACCGGGTAGAGCGTCAACCATCCGAAGGAAAGACACGACATTTTTGCCGGTCCGATTCGGTCCATGATGCGCCCCATCGGATAGGTCATGGCGAGCATGCACAGCGGATAGACAGCTTGCGTCGATTGCGCGAAGTCGGTGTAATCCATATGGAACTTGTCGGTGGCGAGTACCGGCAACAGCGCGCTGCAAATCATCCATCCGAACCCGTAGGTCATAAACGCAATCTCGTATCGCGCAAAGAGCCGATCGGTCTTGAGGATTTTCTTCATGTGCAGGACGGGTTCGACGATTCGGCGCATTCGAAACGGTTCTTTCAATTCCAACGCTCGCCGCGTTTGCAAACCCGTTGTCAAGACCAAACGGCGAAGGATCAGAATCCCCGCTCCATAGGCGCCCCCGGCCAGTGGAAGAAAGATCGCGTAGGCGTTTTCGTCGACATCGAGCGCATAGCCGATTCCCAGCGTGACACACGTCCAACTGACAAACATCGCCGTGTTGATAATGCCGAAAGCCCGTCCGCGTTTCGCGTCGCCGTAAAACCCCTTAAGCAACTCACCCGCAACCGGCGACCACCCGGACACGCCGATGCACGCAACCGCATAACAGATCAGCAAGGTCCAAAAGTCTTGGGCAAAACCCGCGGACGCAAGGGGAATCGCGACCAGCGCCCAGTGGACAGCCAGATAGCTTCTCAATCGAACTCGACGCAGGAAGTCCCCCCAGAAGATTGAGAGAACCATTAGTGCCGGCATGGTGGCTGTAAGGAGGACCGTTTGCCAGTCGTTGGCATCAAACCGCTTTCTGGCGAGCAGCGGCATCATCAAGGCGACCGCGAAATAGACGGCCTGGGTCAACCCCGTAGCCAGACTGTGCAAAGCAATGACGCCAAGCGTCGTAGACGGATGGGAATCGCTTGGTAATTCTTTCACGTGTAGTGCTGTGTTCTCCAAAGTTGCTGCCAGCGGCCGCTACTGTACACCGAAACGATCGGACCCGCGACCGGGTGTCGTCATCCGATCCTCGCCCCCCGGGTCCACAAAACCACCGCACCGGTCGCGTAGTGTTTTGTGACATCCCATTGTTGAGGTTTGTCATATCCGCTCCCTCTCGGTCGCGGCTGCTGATGACACGGCCCTGTTTGCCGTTTCGGATATGTACCGGTCGGTCACGGGGGATTGAGCTCAACGTTGCAACCTTGTTCGTGAAGTGACAACTTCTTACCGGTCGAATCTTTGTAGTGGTCTCGGCTCAGCGATTTCGCTTCATCGGGGCGTGTTGGCTTTGAGAATGACGCGCTGAAGGCTTGGTTGTGCTGTCAATCGGCGAAACGCATGGGGTGCGAACCGATTTCGCTTCCTGTCCAAATCGGCTCTTGGAAGGGGAATGCAGAGATTCGTGGGCGACCGCACCGAGGTTGTACGCGTTTGCCGGTTTTCGGCGACTTGAAGGTCGAAGCAGGGTCGATTAGCCTATCGTGACTTCGAAGGGTCGAATCGCAGAACCGCATTGTGGCTGGCGCGACGCCTGTTGTGAGAAATATAAAGGATGGTCTCAACCCACCGTGGAACAGGTGTATGTTAAGTACAAACGGGCGAAGTTTTCGACGAGACTTCATGGCGACCGACTCTACACGGCGAGCCACTCGTGGCTCAAGCAACAGGAAAGCGGTGTTTGGCACGTTGGATTCACGAAGTTCGCAACGCGTATGCTCGGCGAGCCTGTCGAGCTGGATTACGAAGTTGAATTGCACAGTGCGGTCAAGACCGGGCAGATTGTCGGGTGGGTTGAAGGTTTCAAGGCGGTGACGGATTTGTTTTGTCCCATGAACGGTTCGTTTGCCGGTGGCAATCCGGAACTAATCGGTGACATTACGCTTTTGCAATCGGACCCTTACCGGTGCGGTTGGTTGTATGCGATTGACGGGAAACGACCGCAAGGCGCGGTGGACGTCAACGGTTATGTCGAAATGTTGGACAGAGCGATCGACAAGATGCTGGGGATCAGCGGATGATCGCAGAGAAACATCGCAAGGCAAAATACATCATGGTCGGGGGGTTTCTCGGTTCCGGGAAGACGACCGCCCTTGCACAGTTTGGCGCGCTCGTCCGGAAGCGCGGTCTTCGGGTCGGTTTGATTAGCAACGATCAAAGCACGGGTTTGGTCGATACGGCCATGCTTCGGTCCAAGGGGTTCGACGTCGAGGAAATTGCCGGGGGGTGTTTTTGCTGCCGCTTTAACTCTCTTCTCGAAGCAGCCGGGCGTCTGACCCAAGCGACGCGTCCGGATGTGTTCCTCGCCGAACCGGTCGGCAGTTGCACAGACCTCGTGGCAACGGTCAGTTATCCGCTTCGGCGAATTTACGGGGACAGGTTTTCGGTTGCGCCCCTGAGCGTGCTGGTCGATCCGAATCGCTGTGCGCGCGTGCTGGGGCTTTCACAGGGCCGCCGCTTTTCCGCTAAAGTTGCTTATGTCTACCGCAAGCAGTTGGAAGAGGCCGACCTGATTGTCATGAACAAGTGCGATATGATCGACGGAGCTATGCGATCGCTGCTCCAGGAGCGTCTTGAGAGGGAATTCCCGCGTGCGACGATCCTTGCCTGCTCCGCACGCAACGGCGAGGGTGTTGAGACGTGGTTCTCGCATTTGGTTGAGAATGAAACTTCGGACAAGACGACCGTGGCGATCGACTATGAGAAATATGCCCAGGGGGAGGCGCTCTTGGGGTGGTTAAACTGTACCGTGCGGGTTTCGTGTCGAACCGATTTTGACCCCAACGAGTTTTTGAAAGATTTAGCCGAATCTCTTCGATCCCGGATTGCGACTCGTGGCTTTGAGATTGCGCATCTGAAGATGACGCTGGATGCGGGTGATGTCGAGGGGAGTCTTGCCGCCATAAGTCTGGTCGGCAGCGATGGCGTTGTCGATCGACGCGAAACGCTTTTCGATCGTGTCGCAGGCGGCGAGTTGATCATCAACCTTCGGGTCGAGGCGGACCCGCAGGTGCTTTATGACGCAACTACGGACTCGCTTTCGGATGAGGGCGTGCTGAAACACGATGTTTCGTTGAATGTTGAACATCTCGAACACTTTCGTCCTGCCAAACCCGAACCGACTCACCGCGTTGAGGTATCGTCGTAATGTCGGATCTAGGGTCGAAGCGAAACGGACGCTCGTCGTCTCCGTGCGTTGTGTTCTGCAATTGCAGCTACGCGAAGGTTGTTCCTCTTGAGACGAAACGGCAAGTGCTTTCCGCCTTGTGCTCGTCGGGCGTTTCATTTGAGGGTGTTGCAGACCTTTGTGAAATGTCGGCCAGGAAAGACCCGGTTCTCAAGCGGATCGCCGGTGCCGGCGAAGTCAAAATCGCCGCCTGTTTTCCCCGCGCCGTGAAATGGTTGTTTCATGCCGCTGGCGCACCGCTGGCTGACAACGAAGTCGAAGTTTTCAACATGCGTGAGCAAGACGCGGACGAAATCGTTCCGTTGCTTCTTAACGGGATTGCGATCGACGAGGATTTACCACAATGAAGGCTGACGCGAAAACGCCCGCGAACGCGAAGTCTTGTCGCGTCGTGCTCTATGAAGGGGGCGGCAGCGAACGGTTTTCGCCGGAGATTCGTTTCGCGTTGCTCAGCGGGCTGATGGATCATGGCCATGCGGTCACGGTCGTGAATGGGAACGGATCTGTTTCCGGTGACGACGGAACACCCGTCGTTGTTGTGGGTCAGTTTGTTTCCGGGTTTCCGTTGGAGTCGTTGCAGGCTACAGGTGATGCCAAGGTGCGTGTCGCCGACGTTGGCGGATTCGACGCTCGTACAGCCATCGAAACGATCGAGCGAGTCATCGAATCTTTCCTTTCATTCCCCGCGAAGAAGTGGAAGCCCTGGTTTCCCGTAATTGACTTTGACCGGTGCACGAACTGTATGCAGTGTTTGAGTTTTTGCCTTTTTGACGTATACGCCGTTGATGACCAAGAGCAAATTACGGTTCAAAACCAGGAAAAATGCAAGACGGATTGCCCGGCGTGTTCGCGCGTTTGCCCGGAAGTTGCGATTTTGTTTCCAAAATACGGTAAGGGACCGATCAACGGCGATGTTGTTCGAGAATCGGACGTGCAGCGCGAATCCATGAAGGTTGATGTTTCAGCCTTGCTCGGTGGCGACATTTACGCTTCGCTTCGCTCACGGCAAGCGGACGCACGCAAGCGATTTTCGACCGAACGAGATGAATCGCGAGCACTGCTTGAGCGGAAAAGATGCCTGAAGAAGTTGCAAGGCGATTTGGACATTCCCGACGAGGTTTTGATGAGTCTTCCCTCGGTCGGGGATATTCGAGAGCGTGCGGATCGTGCGCGGGCGAAAATGGACAAACGCCTGGCACGATCGCAGACTGTCAAAGATCAAAAACCGGCCCCATCCATCGAGGAGTGGGGCATCTGAAGCGACCTTCTTGTGCGGGATCGACGCGATGGTTTTACAGCTTGGGTATCGAATCTGGCGGTCGACGGACACGCGGCTGCTCTGGAAGTTTGCGTACAACTTCGGTTACAAGGGGATGCGGTCGGTCCAGCGTTTCAAAAAGCGCCTCAAAACGGGTGAGACTTTTCCGCCTTTTCTTTACATTTCGATCACCAATGCGTGCAATCTTCGCTGCACGGGTTGCTGGATCGACGTTACGGCTCCGCAGTCGAATCTTTCCTTTGCGGACGTGGATCGTCTCATCACCAGTGCAAAAAAGCACGGAAACAGTTTCTTTGGAATCCTTGGCGGCGAGCCGTTCATGCACCCCGAGCTGTTCGACATTCTCAACACGCACAACGATTGTTATTTTCAGATTTTCACGAATGGCCATTTCATTACCGACGAAGTCGCCGCCAAGCTTCGCAAGACGGGCAACGCAACGCCGTTGATCAGCGTTGAGGGGAACGAGCTCGTAAGCGATCAGCGACGCGGGCGACTCGGCGTATACAGCAAGACGCTTGCGGGCATCGATGCATGCATTCGCAACCGCTTGATCGTCGGGGTTGCGACCAGTGTTTGCCAGACCAACATTGATGATCTCGTACGGGAACAGTGGGTTGACGCGCTCATTCAGCGGGGTGTTCACTATATGTGGTATCACACCTACCGTCCGGTCGGTCCCGATGCCGCGCCACAACTGGCGCTAACGCCCGGGCAGGTCTTGGACGTTCGGCGGTTTGTCGTGAACATGCGCAAGAAAAAGCCGATCGGTTTTGTGGATGCCTACTGGGATGACAAGGGGCAGGCGCTTTGTCCCGCCGCTATTGGTATAAGCCATCATGTGGGACCGTGGGGTGACGTCGAACCCTGCCCGATCATTCAACTTGCGACGGAAAAGATTCAAGACAACGATGGCGACATCTACAAAACATTGACAAGGTCGACGTTTCTCAAAGACTTCAGGGAAACGGCGGCGAAAACGACGCGTGGATGCATTGTGCTTGAACGGCCAGACCTTCTGAAGAATCTCGGTCAAAAACACGAAGCTCGTGACACGTCGCATCGCCAAACGATGATGGCGGAGCTTGATGCCATGACCGAGCTCAATAGTCAGCATAGTCCCGGCAATGAAATCCCGGAGGATCACTGGCTATATCGCTTTGCGAAAAAGCACTGGTTTTTTGGTTTCGGCGCATACACATAGGTTCCTGGCAGAAACGACACTGGTTGGCGACAAGGGGATTACGAACATGGTCATGCCGAACGAGGACGCGAATCTTGCGCGAGCAAGTGCCGATGGGAAGAACGAAGACAATGGATCGGGTAGAGACGCGGACATCGTGTCGATCCCTCTCCTGACGCTGCCGCGTCGAGTCCCCCAGCAGGTGCAGCGACCCACGCAATCCAACATCCCCGATGACCGCGCCATCCGGGATCGCCTCAAGAAGACATGCGCCCAATTCGTTGAGCAAAACGGTCTGGTTCCCCCCCTGGCGATCAGCGAGTTGCACGAGTACACGGTCAGCGTTCGCAACCTAGCCGGCGTTGCTGACACGTATGACGACTATATCAGTGTCCTGGTGAGCAATGCCGCATGGCGGGACCATCTCGCGCAGATCCCTTTCGAACGGCGGTTGCTTTTGGTACCCAAGTGTTTGCGTGCTGAGGAGGTCTGCCCCGCCCCCTTTGACGAGTTTGGCCTGCTTTGTAAAGAGTGTGGTCTGTGTTCCCTGCATGATCTGACCGTCGAGGCGGAAAGGCTGGGCTACGCTGTTCTCGTTGCGGAGGGGTCTGCGATCGTTCGAAGCATGATCGAGACCGGACGAATCGAAGCCATCGTCGGGGTGAGTTGCCTGAATGTGTTGGAGAAATGTTTTCCGCATCTGGAGGCAACAGCCGTTCCCGGAATTGCGATTCCGCTTCTTCAAGACGATTGTGTCAACACTTCTGTCGATCTCGACTGGGTCTGGGATGTGATTCACCTGACAAGCGACGACCGGACGTATCGTATGGACCTCAATGAGCTTCGTGATCGCGTTCGCAATTGGTTTGGCCCGGATCGGTTCGAGAGGTTGCTGGGACCGTGTGAGGATGAAACCTCGTTCATCGCTCGAAAATGGTTGGCCACGGGCGGGAAACGCTGGCGTCCCTACCTAACGACGTGTGTGTACCTGGCGATGACCGGGGACCAGAGCGACGAAGAACCGGTGCTTCCCGACGACCTGAAAAAACTTGCAATCGCCGTCGAGTGTTTTCACAAAGCGTCGTTGATTCACGACGACATCGAAGACGACGATGAACGGCGCTACGGCGAGCCGACACTTCATGCGGAGTATGGAATGCCCGTCGCACTGAACGTGGGCGATTTTCTTCTGGGAGAGGGGTATCGCCTGATTGGTGAGCTCGACGTTGCCGCGGAGATGCGCGTGGCCATGCTTCAGGTCGCCGCGGGAGGGCATTTGACACTCAGTCGCGGGCAGGGGGCGGAGCTTGCGTGGATGCGTCATCCCAGGCCCCTTTCGTCCCTGGAGGTGCTCGAGATTTTCCGAAAGAAAACAGCCCCCGCCTTTGACGTGGCGCTGCAACTCGGCGCGTGCCTTGGCGGTGCCGACGACGATGTTCACAGCACGCTGGCTCAATACAGTGAGTCGATCGGAATCGCCTATCAGATTCGCGATGATCTCGAGGACTACACGGGGCAGAGCGATTCACACGACCTGCGCGACCTGAGACCATCGGTGCTTTTGTCGATTGCCCGGCGTCGTGCATCCGGCGATTCGGAGAAAGCTCTTCTCGAAAGGCTTTGGAACAAAGAGGTTTCCTACGATGATGTCGCCGATGAATTGGATCGTATTTTTGAGCAGCGTGGGGTCATAAAAAAAGCCGGCGAGCTTCAACAGGCGTACACCGAGGAGGCGGTTCGTTCGCTTTCAACGCTGAGCAACGCTACTCTCAAGGGGCTATTGCGGCGCGTTGTGGGGAAGATCTTCGGCGACAACCTCATCGAGGGATATTGCAGTGAGTTTGAGGCTCGAAATGCTTCAGGTCGCGAGGCTCGCTCCGAACCTGCTGCTTGAAGCCGGTCCACGCGTCGTCGAGTTCCTGTTGGGTCAACTGAACGGTGATGGCGGCGGGAAAGACCGTGACGGGAAAAGCGATCTTTACTACACCGCGTTTTGCATCGAAGGGTTGCTCGCCATGCGTGTTGATCCGCCCGCCGATCGCGTCCGCAAATACCTCGAAAGTTTTGGCGACGGCGGTGATCTTGATTTTGTTCATCTCTGCTGCCTGGTCCGCTGCTGGGCATCGATCGGAGGCGACGGGCTTGGGGCAAAGACGCGCATGCGTATGGCTGAGCGGATTGCCTCCTTTCGCCGCCGCGACGGCGGATTCAATCCAACTCCCGGTGAAACTGATGGAACGGTTTACCATAGCTTCCTCGCATTGGGTGCCTGGCAGGATCTCGAAATGGAGATTCCTCAACTGGACCGCCTCGCCGAAAGCGTCGCCGTCTTGCAAACCCAGGATGGTGCATATGGAAACGAAAAAAGTCTAAACATCGCTACCACACCGACCACCGCAGCCGCCGCGACGCTGCTTCGACATTGTTCTTATGAGGTCTCACCGCGGGTTGGTGCCTGGCTTAAGAGTCGCTGTCACGAGTCGGGCGGGTTTCTTGCCATTCCCGGCGCCCCCATGCCGGACTTGTTATCCACTGCGACGGCGCTTCACGCGCTGGCGGGTCTTCACGTACCATTGGAGGACATTCAAGAAAAATGCCTTGACTTTGTTGATTCGCTTTGGACCGGACGCGCTTTTTGTGGAAGCTGGGAGGACGATGCACAGGACAGCGAATATACCTACTACGCACTACTTGCCCTCGGGCATTTGAGTCTCTAACCCGTGTCAGTCGATTTCGAAACACTTGATCAAACACTCAAGGCTGCAAGGGAGCGGCTACTTGGGTGGCGGGTGTCCGATGGGCACTGGGAAGGAGAGCTGTCCGCAAGCGCGCTGTCAACCGCGACCTCGATATGCGCGTTGTCGCTTCTGCGCCGCGCCCGAACGGGGTCGGGTTGCCACGATGACTACGAACTCCGCTCGCTGGTTCGTCGCGGGTTCACCTGGCTTGTGCAGTGCCAAAACGAGGACGGTGGGTGGGGTGACACCGTCGGTAGCCCCAGCAACATCAGTACCACGGTTCTTTGCTGGGCGGTTTTGCGCCTTGCCGACGAGACGGGCGTCGATGTGTCCGTTTCCGACCGTGCTGCGGAGTCCTGGATCAGAGCGCGAGCCGGCGGAACCTCCGCGCACCAGATCGGTGTTGCAATCGACAAAGTTTACGGTCAGGACAAGACGTTTTCGGTCCCGATTCTGACGATGTGCGCGCTTTGCGGTCGCCTGGGCGGTGGTCGCGATGGCTGGAAGCAAGTAAAGACGTTGCCTTTCGAGTTGGCTGCTTGTCCGCATCAACTGTTCAAGTGGTTGGGGCTTCCGGTGGTCAGTTACGCGTTGCCCGCTCTGATCGCGATAGGCCAGGTTCGACACTTTCATCGTCCGACGCATAACCCCATCGCGCGATTGCTTCGCGCCCTGACACGAGCAAGAACACTTCGTGTTCTTCGCCGAATTCAGCCGGCGTCGGGTGGTTTTCTGGAGGCTGCTCCGCTAACGGGATTCGTTTTGATGAGTCTGGCGTCGATGGGTCGCGCCGACAGCGAGTCGGCGTTGGCAGCAGAGCGGTTTTTGGTCGAAACGGTTCGTCGCGATGGCAGTTGGCCTATCGACACGAATCTTGCGAGCTGGCTGACGACGCTCTCGATCGGTGCGATCGACGTCGGCGGCGGTCTTGTGCGGTCTCTATCTCAATGCGACCGTGATGTGCTACTCGAGTATATTCTTGGTCAGCAGTATTCCCGCGAACATCCTTATACGCGTGCCGCCCCCGGTGGTTGGGCGTGGACGCATTTGACGGGGGGGGTTCCAGATGCCGACGATACGTCCGGTGCGCTTTTGGCGCTTCGTGCTCTGTTTCAGAGCGGTACATTCGATCCGTCGACCCGCAAGCGAATCGAACGCGCCGTGGAAAACGGTGCGAGGTGGTTGGTTGATCTGCAAAACCGCGACGGTGGAATACCCACCTTTTGTCGGGGGTGGGGCAAGCTCCCCTTCGATCAAAGCAGTCCCGATCTGACCGCCCATGCGTTGCGCGCCTGGGGGTGTTGGACCGATGTCCACCCGCAGAGAATGCGGAAATCGATTTCCTCAGCCGCAAGGCGAGCCGTTGCGTTTCTTTTGCGCGTGCAACGCACGGACGGCTCATGGATCCCGCTATGGTTCGGTAATCAACACACTCCCGACCAGACCAACCCGCTCTACGGAACCAGCCGTGTCGTTTGTGCCTTTCCACTGGATTTCACGTCGTTTTTCGATACCGATACGCATCGCCGATGGCGCGAATCGTGCTTGCGCGGTGTTCGCTGGATTCTCCAGGTACAAAACGATGACGGGGGCTGGGGTGGGGGCGTGGGCGCAGCGTCTTCCATCGAAGAAACCGCGTTGGCGGTTGAAGCGCTGGTCTGCTCATTGCGAGAACGAAGTCGGGGAGGGTCTCTTGTCGGGGACGATCACTCCCAGGGCAATCCCACACTCAATGGCGATTCGATTCAGACCGCCATCGAGAGCGGAGTACAATACCTCATTGCGCGCACGCAAGTTGGAACGGAATTCGATCCGTCTCCGATCGGCTTGTACTTCGCCAAACTGTGGTACTCGGAACGACTCTATCCCGTAATCTTTACCGTCTCTGCGCTTGGTACCTATCTCAAAGACCGATGTGGTACGGGTCTTCGATCGCTGGGTTGCGTGCGTTGAAGAACCATACCCCCGACGAGCGGGTAAAGTCCGGAAAATCGGTTTCCCAAATGGTTTCGCGAGTCATCACCTCTCACGCTGCGTTTCTTCGTTTTTGATGTGAGTGACGCGACGCACTACCACCACCAGAGCAACCCCGGCACCGCTCGCAACGGAGTTTTGATCGTACCGCCATATTTTTTGATCAGGGAATCGAGTTCTCGTGTAAACCCGAGATGATCGAACTCGATCGGAAGCATCACGATATACTTTTGCCCACCGCGCGCGCGGGGGCGTGGTCCCGGTTCGACGTATCGCTCTCCCGAGTGACCCACGATCAAGAGTCCGAATTTGGCCACAAGTCCCGTCAGCTCCGCGATGATTCCGGGTTTGTCGTCGGTAATAATATCAAAGCCGTGCAATTCCTGCTGGAATCCTCCGGGTACTTTCGGCGAGTTCATCGGTTGAAAAACGACTCCGCACCCGCTCTCTTTTTTGAGTAAGTCTTTATCTTGATCCATTCGCCGAATCCCGCTTGGTCCTGCCGTAATGCTCAGAAAAACCACCGCTTTTTCGCCGAATCGGTCGGCAATGTCTTTGTCGATATTTCCCCCCCGTTCGAACACGTAGCGGGCTCCCATGCGAAGTAACCCCGGCATGTCCGGTCCGATCAACCAAAGCGCAGCGTGTTGGTATTCCTGCGGTGTGTCGGTCATAGTGCTCTCCCTGTAACGCGACAGAACGTGCCCCGGACATTATACCCATCCGATCCGTGATGATTCAACCTGCGTCCAGATCTATCGGCGGCTGTTCCGGGCTACCCGGACGTGCTACAATCGCACGCCTGGAGCCGGTGAAGCAACTGGCGGCGAATTGGCAGGTACGCTACTCTGTGGCAGCATGACTGGAGACCCCGACATTTCCGACGCCCTTTCATTCGAACAAAAAAGCGAGAAGATGCGCACCATTCTGCGCAGTTTTGAGTCGGTCGCGGTCGCCTTCAGTGCGGGTGTGGATTCAACCCTTGTTTTGAGGGTTGCCCTGGATGAACTGGGCGCGGACAACGTCGTTGCCGTCACCGGTCGCAGCGATAGCCTGGCGAGGGCGGAGTTCGAGGCGGCACGTCGTATTGCGAGCACAATGGGGGCAAGACATGTTGTTTTGGATACCGGGGAATTCGACAACCCCAGTTACGTTCGCAATCCGACCAACCGCTGCTACCACTGCAAGACAACGTTGTACACGCGTCTTGCTGCGTTCATTCGCGACCAAAAGATCGCCGTGATTGCCAACGGGATCAACGCCGACGATTACGGCGACTACCGTCCCGGGATGGAAGCGGCGAAAGAATTTGGCGTTCGTTCACCCATCGCCGAAGCGGGCATGACCAAGCAGGACGTTCGAACACTTTCGTTCCAGCTTGGACTCGAAACATTTGATAAACCCGCCAGCCCCTGCCTGTCGAGTCGCGTGCAGTATGGTGAGGAAATCACTCCGAAAAAACTCAAGATGATCGAATCCGGTGAGGAATTCATTAAATCTTTGGGGATCACCGAGTGCCGTGTCCGGCACCACAATAACATCGCCCGCATCGAAGTTCCCACGTCTCAATTCGTCATGCTTGCCGCATCCGAAGTCGTCGCGAGGATTGATGCGCATTTTCGATCGCTCGGATATCAATACGTAACGCTCGATCTTCGCGGATTCAGAAGCGGCAGCATGAATGAGGTTATCGCCTTCGTGAAGTTGCAACCCGTCTCGTGATCTTGCAATCCATTCGCAAAAAGACGGCGTCGTGTCGAACCAAGCTGCTATTGCTCAAAAGGTGTAGTAGGCGTGGTAGTGTTCGCGAATGGCTACGTCGATGTTGAAAACCGAGGCGATCAGTGCCGATCGCATCCACATCCCGTTTCGTACTTGCTGCCAGTATCTGGCGTAGGGAGTTGTGTCCAGTTTCTCGTCGAGTTCCCGTCGCCGCGGAAGCGGGTGCATGATTGTCAGGTTGGGCTTGAATTCGGTGGCCATGTCCATCGTTAGGGCGTACCGGGTATAGTCGATCGATTTTGATTCGCCAGACCGGTCGTGTTCATCTTGCAGGCGGGTCATGTAGATGGCGTCGTAACTGCTCAGATTCCTGCGCAGGTCATCGCTCAGCTCATATTCAATCCCGTGCTTGTCAAGATAATCGAGGATGTCATCTCCGATCTTCAACTCCGGCGGCGAGACAAAAACCAGCCGAACACCGGGATAGCGACAGAGAAGATAGGCGAGCGACCGCACCGTTCTTCCGCGTCGCAGGTCACCCGCGAACGCAATTGTTTTTCCCGCGAAAACGTTGCGCGTGTAACGCGGTTCGCTACGCAGGGCACGCGGGTTTGCGAAGCTCCGGTAGAGCGTATAAATGTCGAGCATGGCCTGGGTGGGGTGTTGATCTTTGCCCGATCCTGCGTTGATCACCGGGATGGTCCTGGGCATGTCGTTGAGCATGGTGGCCACGTGCTCAGCGAACCCTTCCATCGGGTGGCGCATAATAATCAAATCGAAGTACTGACTGAACGTTCTGATGGTGTCATCCTCTGACTCGCCCTTAACTTCCGAGGAGGTCGAGCGGTCGCGAACGTCGCTGAAAGTCATTCCCAGAACCTGGCACGCGGCGGTGAAGGACAAAAACGTTCGCGTGGAGGGCTGAATGAAATAGAGCATGGCCCGCTTGTGACCGAGCATCGTGCGTAGAAACTGTCCGCCCTGGCGCGAATTGGCGATGGTTCGAATCATGTCGGCGAGTTGGCAAAGCTGGTCAATCGACGAGCGGTCGAATTGTTGGGCCAGGACGATGTGATAGGGCTTGTCGTTGTGGTTAAGG